>OLIW01001863.1_pt1 | contig 17306 bp, 17 predicted proteins | sample 1601321 | NCBI WGS metagenome assembly OLIW01 (sample SAMEA2452114, study PRJEB22498) | human gut metagenome
GCCAATGTCCGGGGTCGTACAAATCCTGTGAATGCGGCGGCGCTGCCGGAGCTACGTCTTGCACTGTCAACGGACAGACGACTTATTCAAGCTGCAAGGAATGTTGCAAAACGTCTTGCCCCAGCGGCTATAATAATTCAACTGTTCCCAACGGCTATGTTCAGGACGGGGAGGCCTGCAACCATTGTTCGCTCGGCTTGCGCTACAAAATAAAACCCAACCCCTGCACCGGTTTTCAGAAATGTCAGTTTGGTCCGGAAAGCGGCGCCAAAACCTGTCTTTCCGGTTCGACAACTCTCTATGACAAGTGCCGACCCTGCAACAATGCCTGCCCCAGCGGAACGTCCGAAAGCAATCCCGGCGGCTGCGGCGGGTCAACAACGAATGAGTGCGGCACTAAAACCTGCTATTATCCCTACGCAAGCTGCTGTGACGATAGCTGCCCCTATGGATATTCGGGGCCTTATGAATATTGGGAAGAAAAACCTACCTGTTCCGGCAGTCAGGAACTGTTTACATCATACACAAGTTGCGGCAGTAATTGTTACAAATGCGCAAATAAGATGTATTATGGCAGCACTAGGCTTACTGGCTGTTCTCCAATGAATACATGGGAAGGAGCAAGCAACAGAGTACGCTACAGCTGTCACCTGGAAGAAGAATGCCAATGCGGTGACGGCCCGGTAACAACCTGTACAGCAACAGGACAAGTTGTTATCAATACTGATTATGAAGACTGTATGAGCGCATGTAGTTCATATGAGAATTCAAGCTCACTAAAATGGACGGGCGGGACTTGCTAAATAATAAAAAAACGATAACAGAATGTTATCGTTTTTTTTATCTCCCGGCAGCCCCTATCTAAGCAACGCGCTTCTTTCTGCACGAGACAACCAGCAGCGAACCGATCGCTCAGGCCGTGCCTGCGCCCGCGGGGGCTCCCCGCCGCACGCAGTGCTTCCTTATGCACAATCAACCAACAGCTAACTTTCCGCAACAGGCCGTGCCTGCATTTTTTTAATCAGCATATTTCTTTTCAGGCGGCTCAAATGGTCAATGTATAAAATACCGTCAAGATGATCGATTTCGTGCTGTAACACAATGGCCAGAAAATCATCGGCCAAAATTTCCTGCTGCTTGCCGTAATAATCCAGATAACGCACACGAATGGCCGCATAGCGCTCAACCTCGGCATGCTGCCCCGGTACAGACAAACACCCCTCATTGCCGACGACGCGCTCTTCAGAAGTCCAGACAATCTCGGGATTAATAAAATACATCGGCTTTCCGGGCTTGTCCTCCTCGCGTTCATAATCAATCACCAAAACGCGTTTGGACACGCCGACCTGCGGCGCGGCCAACCCGACGCCGACGGCATCATACATTGTTTCCAACATATCATCAAGCAGGCGGCGCAGCTCATCATCTACTTGAGCAACATTTTCTGCCCGCTTTTTCAAAACCGGATGCGGATATGTGTAAATCTTTAACTTAGCCATTTTTCAATCTTCATAAACTCAAAAAGCACAAAACGCCCCGCCCGCTGCTGCGGACGGATAACAGCATAAACTATTTACGCAAGATTTTTAATAATGCTGTCAAGCAGCGCATTCACCATCTTCGGCTCTTTTTTGGAGAAGAAAGCATACGCCAAATCGACATATTCCTTAACGATAATCTTCGCGTCAATATCCTGTGTATTCAGTATCTCATACATAGCGCATAAAAGCAAGGCCTGCAACGTGCCGTCCATGCGTTCAAAGGAATATCCCTCGGCCAGATAAAGGGACAGGCTCTTTTCAAGGGCTTCCTTGTTCTTCTGTACACCGCGGACAATTTCGCTGAAATAAGGCTTGTCCATTTCAGAAACTTCAACCATTTCCTCTGCTTCCGTCACCGGATCTTCATCAATCACAAAGCGCCCGACAACGCCGTCGGTAAAATCCTTAATCACCTGGTCGACCGGCAGCTGCCCGAAAGCAATCATATAAGTCGCCTGCACCGCCGCCAGACGGGATTCCGATTTCATTCTGATTTTTTCTGAAATAAACTTTGCCATAATATCCTCTTAGTCTTCAATTTTTTTGTTATCTTCAAACAGCTCCGGCTTGGCCAATCGGTCGATTGTGTCCACAAAATCCTCAAAATCTTTCACTTCGCGAAAATCTTTATAAACCGAAGCAAAACGGATATAAGCGATGTGGTCGAGCGTCGACAGCGCCTCCATAACATAGGCGCCGATAGTTCCTGACGAGATTTCTCCCTCGCCCATAAGCTCCAGCCGCCGCTGAATGGAAGTTACGATTTTCTCCACGCGCTCATCGTCCACCGGACGCTTGCGCACCGACAGATAAATTGACTTCGCCAGCTTATCGCGGTCAAAAGGCACCTTTTCGCCGTTTTTCTTAACCACAATCAAATCGCGGAGCTGCACCCGCTCATAGGTCGTAAAACGCGACCCGCATTCCGGACACTCCCGTCGCCGGCGGATAGAGGTGTTGTCATCGGCGTTTCGGGAATCTTTCACCTGCGTATCGTCGCAGCCGCAAAACGGACATTTCATAATTCATCCCCCTTACTTTCCTTTTTCAACCAGACTTTCCGTCACCTGATAGAGTTTTGAAGAATACCTTGCTCCCTTTATAAGGACAATATCATTATTTTGCAACAGGTTATTTAATAAAAATTCATCCAAACCCTCTTTATTTTCAAAATAATACTGCTCCCGTCCGGCATCCAGCTGTGCCAGCATATCCTTCATTTCCGGACAAACGCCGATAACAATGTCAACATCGGCGGCATCAACCGCCTGCCCGATTTCAATATGCTTCTCGCGGGAGGCTGCGCCCAATTCGGCCATTTTGCCGAGCACGGCGATTTTCCGCCCCGGACAAGCCTGCACACGGCTCAGGTTTTCAATTGCCAGCTTCATTGATTCCGGCTGCCCGGAGTAACTGTCGTCAATCAGCGTATAAATCCCTCGGCCGTCCGGCAGACGAAGCTTCAACCGCTGCCCGCGCCCCGGCAATGAGCCGAAATCCTTAAGATACGCCGCAGCCTGCGCTACATCCAGCCCCAAAACATCAACCACCGTCAAAGCGCATAAAGCATTGTAAACATGATGCTCGCCGCATTCGCTGAGCAGAAAATCCAGCTTTTTGCCGCCGACTTCTGCTCTGACACGACAGCCTTCCCCTTCAGGCGTAACTTCCGGCACATTGGCGCTGCCAAACAAAACCACCCGCGCCTGCCGCTCGTCTGACCGTTCCACGAGCAAATCGGCATAATTGGCATCACCGTTGATAATCGCCGTGCCGCCCTTGGGCAACCCCTCAAAAATCTCGGCCTTAGCCTCGGCAATCCCCTTAAAATTCTCAAAAAACTCAAGATGCATCGGATAAACATTAGTCACCAGCGCAATATCCGGCTGCACAAAAGAAGTCAGCCGTGAAATCTCGCCTTTGGCGCTCATGCCCATTTCAATAACCGCATAATCTGCGCTGGCATTAAGGTTACACAGCGTTTCCGGCACCCCGATATGATTATTGTGGTTTCCCTCGGTGGCATAAACATCGCCAAAACGGCTGAGCAGGAACTTAATTTCTTCTTTGGTCGTGGTCTTGCCGGCGCTTCCGGTCAGGCCGATAACTTTTCCCTTGAAGCGCGAACGGTTATAAGCACCGATTCTCCCATAGGCCTCCACCGTATCCGCCGTCACAATCTGGCGCACCGCCGGCACCGCCGGATTCAAATGCTCAACCAAAACCAGCGGACAACCGCGGCTGATAACCTCTTCCACAAAATCATGCCCGTCAAATTTTTCACCCTTAATCGCCACAAATAGGCTGTCCTTCCCGGCTTTGCGGCTGTCAGTCACCACTTCGCTGATATCCGCATCCACCACACTGGAGGTTGAATAAACAATTTCGGCAATCTTTTTCGAATTAATGTGTTCCATAACTTTCCCCGTAAAATCCTTTTCTTTGGAGTATAAAAGCCAAATATAAATTTAGTGTTTAAAATAAAAGATTGCAATTTAAATTTATAGTGCTAGTATTTTGTCCAATAACCTATTATTAATTTTAAATTTTTATGTAGTATGAAAAAGTTAAGTATTATTTTGAACTTTGCCATTTTGGCAATTATGAGTGCAGTAACCATGTCATGCAACGGCAGCGGCGGAAACGTCAGCGCGACAGAACCGATTGAAATCACCAAAGATGAAATCATCGTCCTGCCCACCACTGATTTATTCTCGTACAAACTGAGCGACCAAGGTCTTCGCATTTCAGACACCTATTTCGGCCCGAAAGCTTACAAATTCCGGGAAGAATACAACTTCAAGGCATATGAAAGTTGTACGGCCAATGTGGGATACTCTAAAAAAATTGAAGCTTTTGACCTATACGAACTTGGCGGAAGCGGACTAACTCTGGCAACAGATGTACGCGGCCTGGCCATAACCAAAGCCAACGGACATCTTCTCGTCATTCTTCTTTCCGCACACAACCCGTGTCTGGCAATGAGAATGAAATATACAGTCAAAGCAAACTTTGACCTTTCCCCCACAGACGTCGGAATAAGCGAAAATATTCTAACCTTGCTGCTCGGAATAGAGGACAAAGAAAAGCGCACTACCAGAATTCTGATTATGCCGCAATACTTCTACCAAAAAAACTTACCGCCTATTGACTCCAGCAATTTTGCCGAGCTTACCGCGCTTCCGGGTGACGGCCTGAAACCGCAGCAGGATACGACTGTTGTCTTCCCCTGCTATGGCGACAAACCGCAGATTGACTGTGAAAAGGACGGAAACGGCAGCCGCGTTATTGTTCGCAATGCCGAAGGACCCGGCAAAGACGCTTCGTTCAAAATAGACGCCGCGTATAACTATACGCCGCAGGAAGTCTATAATGTCAAAGGAATAAATTGGCATAATCCGCAAGATGTTGCCGGCACCTGCTTTGGTTTGCCGAACGGCAAGTTTTTGAATATTGTGCAGTGCCGGGATAAAAATCTTGCACAGCAACGTTACAGCACCTCAATTGACGCCACAAAGATGGATGGCAACTTTGACTCATCAGGTTATCGGTCTTTGATATATTTCAAAAACCGCAGCCGCGATGTCATGAGCCTGCCGTTTTATTTTCCGCTTTTCGGCGAAGAATAAAACTGCCCTGTCCCCAAACTTCACCGTTTGGGGATTTTTTTTGCCCTTCTTCCCCCCCCCTCCGCCTGAATGTCATTATGAAAATCCTCTCCTCAACCATCTTTCAATGTCTCCCTGAACTTGTTCATCCCTGGCAAGCTCGTTCGCACCAAAAGACTCTGTCTGCGCTATCGCTTGCCAATTACCAACTATCGACTCCGGCATCCAAAGCCCTCAACAAGAACACAACCCAACCAAGCAAAAGAACCTTCTTCCTCCGCTCGCCCACACACACCATACCCCACCTGCCCTTTTCGTACTTTTTTTTCATAACATATACTAAAGATTTATATATTAATAACAGAATTGCTCTTGAATATTTTGTCAAATTATGCTACTGTCATAAGTGATAACATTATTATTAACTAAAATATGTACAATTATGGAAAATGTAAAAAGCACAATCAAAGGATTACTGAAAGAAAATGGTTACAAATGCAATGCTGACGGCCGCCGCTTTATCGCTGACAAAGTCGGAGCATTGGAACCGCGTAAATTGGACGAAGCAAAATGGCTGCCCGTTTTGGAATATGCCGAACAAATCGGCGGCTGCCGTCCCGGAGAAAAATACACTTATGCCAACGCCCAGGGCTTTCTGTCCACAGCGCGTATCACAAGCCTGTATAATCTCCCGGCAGATATGGTCAACCCCGTTCTGGTCTGCTTCTCCGGTATGATGACCGCGCACCTTTGCGCCTTTGAAATCATACGTTTTTACGCCAAACAACACGACGAGCTTCTGCCTCTGCTGGCAATAGGCAAAAGCGGCAACAAAGGATTGTATGAAACCGTTTTCAATCGTGAACAGGGAATTATGGTCGGCAGCGAATACAACGCTTACCTCAATGCCCTTGAACATCTTGCCCCAAGCAAGTATGTTCGCGCCAATGAACGTGTTTGCAAAGACATGGATACAGCCGGAAACTTTGACGAACTTTACCTGTTTGCCAAAGAAACCGGACGCAGCGAAGTGACTTACATCCTCTGCTCGGGAAACTTCAGTTATGACAAGCGGCTCCTTGCCGAATTTCTGCTGAAAGCTGCCGCACCGGAGTTTAAAGATGTAAAAATCAACTTTGTTCTGGCACATTGCCCGATAATCACCAATTTAAAGGTGGTTGACGGACATCTGTCAGAAACAATGCTTGGTTACATCGCCGCCAGTCTCGGCCCGTTGATGAAAGATACCGTCACCTTTGACGGCAGCAGTTCATCGGAAAACCCCGAGAGGTATCTAATGCCCGGCGTTGCCGAAGCCGACTGGTCTGTTTTTAAGGAACTCATCAGCGAGTTCTCCAATATGGGCTGGCCGAACTACGCCGAACTTTTGTACGGAACAGCGCATGAAGAAGCCATTTTGGATATTATCCTCAGCGATCTTCACGCCCGCGGTTCTTTTACAAAAGACAGTTATGATGAAGGTCTTGCTGAGGATTTGGAAGCATACCAACAGTTTGTCGGAAAATATGAAGGCGGCGAAAACCTCGCTCATTTCATTGATTACCTGCAAAGCACCCCGGAAAAATATTTCCCATGGAATTCCAAAGTCAGTCTCTTCAACCAACTGTACGATGCATATCAAATGCATAACAGAATGAATAGAGGTGATAAAATGATAGCCAGCTATCAGCTGGATGAAATCAGAGTTCAAACGAATGGAAAATGCCAAACATGGTCAGATGTCCGAAATGAACTCATTACTCTTGGGAAGAGCTTCGGTAAATAACAAAGAATCCCGGTTGATGAAAATCATCGCCGGGATTTTTTCTGCCCGCCTTTACCATACGGCAAATTGTCACCCTAAACTTGTTTCAGGGTCTAAAACTCCCAATAAAAACGTAGCCCAACCAAAAAAACGTCATCCTCAGGCAAGCGCAGTGCGACCCGGGGATCCAGGTGAAAATATGGAAGCTTTGTTTAACCTGGATTGTCGGATCTAGTCCGACAATGACATTTCTCTTTCTCCCGGCAGGCACAAGGCGCACGTAGTGCTTCATTATGTACAGGACAACCAGCGGCTAATTTGCGCCCGCGGGGGCTCCCCGCCGCTCACCCCGCGGGTGCGCAGCAGGCCGTGCCTGCAAAAATGCCCCGAGGAAAAACCCCGGGGCATTTTCAAGCTCAACAGAAATAACAAAATTATTCCTGAACTTTGAACTCAGCCATATGTTCCAACAGCTCGCGTTTAGCTTTGAGGTTCTCGGATGATTTTTCCATCAGAGATTCATAGCGTTCCGGATTCATCTTGTTGACAATCTGGAAACGAACTTCATTGGACATAAAGTCGGACAACGGACGGGACGGAGCTTTTGAATCAAGGGTCAAAGGCGCCTTGCCGTCTTTAATGTTGTTCGGGTTGTAGCGGTACAGCGGCCAGCTGCCGGTTTCAACGGCGGCTTTCTGGTGATCCAGACCGTCAGCCAGATTGAAGCCCTGAGCGATACAGTGAGAGTAAGCAATAATGATGGACGGACCGTCAAATGCTTCCGCTTCGTTCATAGCTTTAATAACCTGAGAGTCGTTAGCACCCATGGCAACCTGAGCCACATAAACATTACCGTAAGACATGGCAATCATCGCCAAATCTTTCTTCGGCAGTTCCTTACCGGCTGTCGCAAACTTAGCAGAAGCACCCATCGGGGTAGCCTTGGACTGCTGTCCGCCGGTGTTGGAGTAAACGCCCGTATCAATAACAAGAATATTAACATTCTTGCCGGAAGCGATAGCGTGATCCAAACCGCCGAAGCCGATATCATAAGCCCAGCCGTCACCGCCGATAATCCAAACAGATTTCTTAATCAGGTAGTCGGCAATCTTGCTCAAATGCTTGGCTTCCGCATCATTCATACCAGCCAGTTTAGCGCGAAGTTCGGCAACAAGGCCGCGCTGAGCGTCAATCTCGGCATCGGTAGCCTGCGGATTGGCCAAAATCTTTTCAGCCAACTCGGCGCCAATTTTGTCTTTCAGATTGTTCAGCAGAGATTTTGCAACATTTTCCTGCTGGTCGATGGAGAATCTCATACCCAAACCGAATTCGGCGTTGTCTTCAAACAAAGAGTTCGCCCAAGCCGGACCATGGCCTTTTTCATCCTTGGCGTACGGGGTCGTCGGCAGGTTGCCTGAGTAAATTGAAGAACAGCCGGTTGCATTGGCAACAACCATTCTGTCACCAAAGAGCTGTGTCAGCAATTTGATGTAAGGCGTTTCGCCGCAGCCTGCGCAAGCACCGGAGAATTCGAACAACGGCTGAATCATCTGCGTTGTCTTCGGCAGATTCTTGGCAACTTCGGTACGTTTTACATAAGGCAGTGTTTCAAAGAACTTCCAGCACTCTTTCTGCTCATCCAGATGGTTTTCGATATGATCCATATTGATAGCCTTGCGGGAAGGATCAGCCTTGTTCTTGGCCGGGCAGGCGCTGACGCAGATACCGCAGCCTGTGCAGTCTTCCGGAGACATCTGCCAGATGAACTGCTTGCCGGCAAATTCTTTTCCTTTGTAAGGAGCAGACTTAAAGCCTTTCGGCGCGTTCTTGAGTTCTTCTTCAGAAGCAACCTTCATACGGATAACAGCGTGCGGGCAAACAATAGAGCACTTACCGCACTGGATACAGGTATCCGGATCCCAAACCGGGATTTCGGTTGCGATACAGCGTTTTTCATACTGAGTTGTTGCTGTCGGCCAAGTACCGTCGGCGACTTCGGCAAAAGCGGAAACCGGCAACTCGTTGCCGCGGTCGGCAATCAGTTCACCTGTCAGCTTCTTGACAAATTCAGGAGCATCAGCCGGAACCGGAGCCTGCATACGGATAGCAGAATCAGCCTGAGCCGGAACGTCAATTTTCGTCAGATGTTCCAAAGTAGCGTCAACAGCAGCAAAGTTCTTCTGAACGATAGCATCGCCCTTCTTGCTGTAAGTCTTCTTAATAGCGTTTTTAATCTGCGCGATTGCTTCGTCTTTCGGCAAAATGTTGGAAATGGCGAAGAAGCAGGTCTGCATAATGGTGTTAATGCGCTGACCCATGCCGGTCTTGCGGGCAACATCAACAGCATTGATTGAGTAGAAGTTGATCTTCTTGTCAATAATCTGCTGCTGAACTTCGCGCGGCAGGTGCTTCCAAACTTCCTGTCCGTCATAAGGAGCATTCAACAGGAAAGTAGCACCCGGTTTGGCAATTTTCAAAATGTCTACTTTAGACATGAACGGGAACTGGTGGCAGGCGACAAAATCAGCCTTGTTAATCAGATAAGCCGCTTTAATCGGATTATCGGAGAAACGCAGGTGAGAAGTCGTCATGGAACCGGATTTGCGGGAGTCGTAAACGAAATAGCCCTGACCGTATTTGCCGGCGTCTTCGGCAATAATCTTAATTGAGTTTTTGTTGGCACCAACAGTACCGTCTGCACCCAAGCCAAAGAAAACAGCACGGACAACATCCTTGCCCTCAGTGTCGATATCATCGCTGAACGGCAGAGATTTGTGGGTAACATCGTCTTCAATACCGACGGAGAAACCGTTCAACGGTTTAACGGCAGCACCGTTGTCATAAACGGCTTTAACCATACCCGGGGTAAATTCTTTAGAAGACAGGCCGTAGCGTCCGCCGACGATTCTCGGCATAGCTTTGATTTCGCCGTTGGCAAAAGCCTGTGTCAATGTGGCAACAACATCAAGATACAAAGGTTCACCGATAGAACCGGATTCTTTTGTTCTGTCGAGAACGCTGACTGTCTTGACGGATTCCGGCAAAGCCTTCAGGAAAGACTTGGTCGGGAACGGACGGTACAGGTGAACTTTGACCAAACCGACTTTGTAACCGTTGTTGTTGAGATAATTAATGGTTTCTTCAACCGTTTCCGCGCCGGAACCCATAATAACGATAACCTGTTCGGCGTCTTTCGGACCGACATAGTCAACGACATTGTACTGACGGCCGCTGATTTTTGCAAACTTGTCCATTTCTTCCTGAACAATGCCTTCAACAGCATCATAATATTTATTGCAGGCTTCGCGACCCTGGAAGAAAACGTCCGGGTTCTGAGCCGTACCGCGGATAACCGGAGCTTCCGGGCGCAGTGCATGGTCAGCAACAAAATTAACGTTAATGCCGTCAAGCATTGCTCTCAAATCGTCATCGGACAGCAGTTTGATTTTCTTGATTTCGTGAGAAGTACGGAAACCGTCAAAGAAATGCATGAACGGAACGCGGGCACGCAGTGTTGAAGACTGGGCAATCGCGGCAAAGTCATGAACTTCCTGAACCGAGTTGGAGCAAAGCATTGCAAAACCTGTCTGGCGGCAGGACATAACGTCTGAATGGTCGCCGAAGATTGACAAAGCATGATAAGCCAGAGAACGGGCGGCAACATGCATAACAAACGGCGACAGTTCGCCGGCGATTTTATACATGTTCGGAATCATCAGGAGCAAGCCCTGAGAAGCAGTAAAGGTGGTTGTCAAAGAACCGGCCTGCAAAGCGCCGTGGCAGGCACCGGCGGCACCGGCTTCGGACTGCATTTCCTGAACTTCAGGAACAACGCCCCAGAGGTTTTTCTGGTTGGCGGCAGACCACGCATCAGCCCATTCGCCCATCGGAGAAGACGGGGTAATCGGGTAAATAACGCAGACTTCGTTCATGCGGTGGGCAACGGAAGCCGCGGCTTCGTTACCGTCCATCATTTTCATTTTGACTTCTGACATAAGTTATTTTCCTTATATGTTTAGAACACAAAAAGAGCCTCAGATTAAGACGATTTAAGGCCTAATCTTCCGGCTCGGTTAAACTCAATATAGAATCTCTATATGCGCGCTTTATAGCATGTTAAATCTCAAAAATCCATTAAAAAATGCTCCGCAGCGGATAAAAAGTGCGACTCAATCCGAATCGCAGCAAGGCTTTTAAAGATATTGACAAATTTGTCTGTGACGAGTGTTGCAACATCTTTGCTTATTCATGTAGGTGCCGGTTCTTTTCTTAGTTCAAAATGTCTAATCAACTTAGAAAAAAGAAAGCAATCGTCCAATGTCGTGTTGACAAATTTCAAATAATATGTTACCTTACATTTAGGCTTTGATTCAGTTATATTTGTGAGGTGTATTATGCGAATAATCAGCAAAACTATCTATCTGTCATCGGTATTCTTTTTAGTTTATCCGACGGCATCGTTCGCTTCGTTAAGTTCCGAGTATGCCTCCCTCGTAGATACAAGCCAAAACCAAACCTTTGAATCACGGCCTCAGGCCGCCGCAATTCCTAAGCGGCCTGTTCCTTCTTCCTTTGCCGGATTGGTTTTGCAGAGGCAAGAGCCTTTGAAATATTATCCTAAATTTGCCAATGTTAAATTTATTGTCGGTGACGGTGAATTGGATTTCGGTTACACAGAATTCTCCACAGATGATTTGTGCAAGCAAGCCGGTTATGTTCATAACGGTTGTCCGGCCGGGTATATCAAAGATGACGAATGCCCTTATGACAGCAAATTTGTTCGTGACTGTATCGATCCCGATATCTGGTGTAAGAACAACGGCTATCATGTTACATCCTGTTCTGTGCCGGAGTATCCGGCTAATCCGTGTCCTTATAAATCGTCTCTCTATAAATCCTGCGAAACGGATAATATCCGTGCTTGTAAGGAACTTGGCTACAGTCTGACCTGTGAGGCGGGGAAAGTCGGCGACATCAATCAGAGCTGCCCTTATAACGACAGCTATAAGAAATGTATTTGCAATCCGTGTTCGGGGTATGACTATACGGCAGCGCAGGCAAGTGCCCAGGGTTATGTTCCGGGCGAGGTGTGCAATTCTTGCGGCACGATTAAGTACAAGAGAACGGAGAATGCCTGCTCAGGTTACAAAACTTGCGACTGCGGCGGTGAGGCCGGAGCGAAGGTCTGTTACTCGGGGGCAGTTCAGAAATTTGATACCTGTAGATCTTGCTGTGAGAATAAATGTACTTTGGCCAGCTGTCCGGCCGGCAATACCTGCGAATATGAGAGTTGTTCTAAAAAATATTGTGCTGTCGGTTGTGCGACAGGATATTTGGATTTGGATAATTACTGGTGCGGTGGAGCTTTGTCTTGTTTGGTTAAATGAGCATAGCCTCAATTTTCGCTCTTAAGGGAAATAGCGTTAATTTAATTTGAGGAGAAAAATAATGAGTAAAAGATGTGAAAAATATTTCGGGGTATTTCTGCCGGCCCTGATTGCTTTTGTTCCGGCGGCGCAGGCAGCGACTTGTGCTGTTGCACCGACCTGTGAGCAATTAGGATATGTACAATCTTCTTCAGATTGCGCAGGAGCAAAAAATATTTTAAAGTGCCCGTTTGATTTGAGCAAATTATATTGCAGCAAAGCAAGTGCCGAGGTTAAAGTTGGTTCGATATTATATGGCGACGGTTCGGTTTCTGACGGTTATGAAGCCGGTAAAACACCGATCGGCGTTGTTTTTGATGCTGAAAATAGATTAGCTATTGCTTTGCGTGATGTTAGCAGTAAAACTTATGTTTGGTCTAGTTCGACTTGCAATACGTCTATTCCGGATTGTACTGATGGGTGGCATCCTCAACTTTGTGAGGGGGCCGGGCGGAATTTTACCGATATTTTATTAAAGACCTCGTGTGGCGGAAGCTATGAGCCGGCAAAAGAGGTAAACACTTATTTGCCTACTGGCTGTACAAAGGATTTTTGCCAAAGGGGAAAATGGTTTTTGCCCAGTATCAAAGAATGGACGGCGTTAAAAAGTGTTGTAACTTATGTTGAGGCTTCTTTGGAGTTGGTTGGGGGAGACAGGTTTTCCAAGTCGGGAAGTGTTATCAGTTATTGGACGTCAAGCGAGTATTCTACCGAGAGCGCCTGGTCGACAACGGGCCAAGAGAGCAAAGCTACGCCGTATAGGAGCAACTTTGTCAGGGCTGCGGTGGCATTTTAACCGATATGCCTGTAAAAAAGCTCCGTTTCGGGGCTTTTTTTAGTTTGCTGTTTATCCTAAAAACAGGTATCAGTTTGTAAAATGCAAAATTTTATTTGCAATAAATTAATATATTTATGCTATGGCTATTTCATTATTTTCAGGAGAAAAAAATGAAGACTATAATTTTAACTGTTATGACTGCAATAGCAATAAGCGGCTGTGCCTTGTTTAAAGAGAACAAAACTCCGTTATCGCCGCATGGGCAGCTAAATGCCTGTTTGCGTGACGAAATTAATCAGATGACAGAAGACGGCCGGGTTGTTTCCCTAGGAAATACGGCGTCAGCCCAGAAAGCAGCCCGCTATTGTTTGGCTAAATTGGAAATGACAGATGCTTTTTCTCAGAATATGGCTTTTCGCAATGCTCAATCGTTACTGACAAAAAGTGAAGGTACAAGTTTAAGATAGGATAAAATATGAGATATCGATTAATTGCTGCTTTATTTGCCGTTGTTGAGGTTTGTGCCTGCAATAATATTGATTTTAACACATTGCTTTTAAACGAGAACAGTTCAAGCACGGCCAAGCTTAATGCCTGTATGCTGAATGAAATAAATTCCCGGGCTGCCAACGGAACGCTGTTTACGTCCGGCCTTGGTGTCAAAGCAACGGCCGAGGACGTGGCCAACGACTGCATTCGCAAATTGACGCTGCAATCTATGGGGCTGAACGAAACGGCTGTCAACAACGCAACCAATTTCATCAATTCCATTAAAAACGCGGCTCAAAATTAACGAAAGGGACAGATGGAGTTTCTTCTTGCCGCTTTCGGAATGCCGATTTTTGCTGCAATGGCAGTGATTATTGAGAGTCATTTGTCGAACCGGACATTCAAGCATCCGACGACGATGGTTTTTTATGTTTCGATATCCAATGCTCTGTTTTTGCCGCTTTTGCTGTTTTTGGGAACGCCGACCATGCCGTCGCCCGAGGTGTGGGGCTGTTATTTGATTTTGGCGGCAATTTATATCGGATATTTATATCCTTACTATCTGGCGATGAAAGTGATTGATCCGTCAATTGTTGCGGCGCTGTTTGCTTTGGGGCAGGTCAGCGTGCCGCTGCTGAGTTATTTTTGGCTGGGCGACAAGCTTGATTTTGCGCAATATGTCGGTTTTGCGGTGATTATTCTGTCTTCCGTAGCTTTGAGCATCAAAGGGCGGAAAATTCCCAAGCTTAACCGCGCTTTCTATTATATGGTTCTGGCTTCGTTGTTGGTGGCTTTTGCCGAAGTTTTGAAAAAATATACGCTGATTGAGGATTTGAGCTGGATAAATCTGGCAATATTTCCCGGGGCGATTTCCGGAATGATTCCATTGGCGTTTCTGCTGGTGAAACCTTGGCGGAAAGATATTGTCAGGAATTTTCCGCCTTATTTGAAAAAGTGCCGTTTGTTTGTCGTCAATGAATTTATTGTAAGAAGAAAGATGGTATTGGACAACTGGGACTCTGGGATTAACCGAGATTTACCGGGATATATCGGGACGCCATTTTATTAAACCCCTTGCTAGACGGTGTTTACAGGACGTTTAAAAGCCGCTTAAAGTATCGTTTGCCGACACGATTATGATTTTTAGAAAACAATACAAACTGCAAAATGGTTTTGGATGATGTTAAAATGGTTTTGGATTTTTTCCAATTTTTGGCACAAAATCAGCCTAATAATTCAAATGAGAAATTTGATAAGTTTTGAACTGGGATTTAAAAAGGCCTGTTTTAAATCCCGGTTTAATATTAACTGGGATTCTTTTTAAACGAATTTTTGACAAATTAGGCTTTGCAAATAGCGGCTTTTATTTTACCAACAATGTGCATCAATTCTTCATTTTCAATATCCCATGGCGCATATTCTGGATTTAAGGAAATAGCTCTTAATTTATCTCCAGCCAATTGCAATTTTTTTATAAAGCAGCTGCCATCATATTCGAAAGCATACATTGCATCGTTGGAAAATTGTTTAACACTCATGTCTAAGATAGCAATATCTTTTTCAAATAGTTTCGGTTGCATAGAATCACCGCGGACTTTGACCCCCGCTGCAAATTTTCGAGGAATATTATATACTTCAAAGAAATCATCTGAAACAACCAAAGATGAAATAATATTTTCCTCACTAATGATTGAACCACAACCAGCGGAAAATTCGACATCATAAATATTTATCGTATTTTCTGTCTGATTGGCTTGTCCTGTCAATATCCAATTAATATCAACCCCTGCTTTTGCCAGATTAGAAAGAACTTCTCCGCCTGGTAAATTGTTATCGGCTTCATATCCTTCCCAGCTTTTCTTGTGACACTTTGCCACTGTAGCCATGCTTGCTTGGCTAAGTCCAAGATTTTCCCTAATTTTTTTTAGGCGCGCCCCTATAGTCATAAAATTTTTCCCAAAAGAATGAACAAAAGGATAATATTTTTCTTGACTGCGATAAAATTTTATCCTAATGTTAATTATCGTTTCGCTAATAGTAACACAAAAAAACGAAATTTAAAGGAAAATTTAAATGTGGGATAAGGCCAAAATAAAAATAGAACTGATGAAAAGAGGTTCAAATTTTACCAAAGCTGCACTGGACGAAGATTTATCATCGGGTGCATGCCGGACGGCTATGGTAAAGCCTTTTCCGGCAGGAGAAAGAGCCTTGGCAAAGGCTTTGGATGTCCGTGTAGAAGATTTGTTCCCAGAACGCTACCGGGAGGCAAAATAATGAAAAATTATTTTAGTGCTCAAGAATTGGACGATTTGCATTTAAGCTCTTTACCTAGTTGTAAACGATTAATCAATATCAGGGCTAAAAAAGAAAATTGGCCTTTCCGAGCAAGAAAAGGCAAAGGCGGAGGCAAAGAATATAACATTGACGATTTGCCTTCAGATGTTAAAACCGAGATATTAAAGAATCAGCAGTTCAAAGACAACACTATACAGCAGATTAGACAAGAAGAAGCTTTATCTGCGCTTGTCAAACTTAATGATGCGCAGCTTCAGAAAGCAGAAATCCGGGAAAAAATTATTCAGGAATATCACTCTTACCGAAAACAATCTGGCCTATCTGCAACCAAAGCACGCTTATCATTCTGTGAGTTATACAATAATAAAACAGTTTTAACGGATAGCAGCTTCCGCTCTTTTGTAAACAGTCTTAGCAAAAATACTCTTTTCGACTGGGAAAAGAATTATGAAGCCATGGGATTATCGGGTTTGGCTGACAATTACGGGAACCGCAAAGGAGCCAGTAAAGTTGAAAGCCGACCAGAAATTAAAGAGTTTATTTTAGGGCTGATTTATCATCGTCCTGACATAAACTGTAAATTAATTATGCGTTCTTTACGTGTAAAATTTGACAGAACTACTCTTCCGTCTTATCGGACAATTCAAAATTGGGTTTCAAAATGGAAACATGAAAATCAGTCCACTTTGTTGGCAATCAAAAATCCAGACGCCTGGCGCAATAAATTTCAGGCCGCAGCAGGTTCCCAGTCAGAAAAGATTGTCCGCCTTAATCAGCGTTGGGAGTTTGATAGTACACCTACAGACATAATGCTGGACGATGGTTCCCGTCACAACATTGTCGGCGTCATTGATGTTTACTCTCGGCGCTTAAAACTTCTTGTTTCCAACTCTTCAAACTCAAAGGCCGTAACATCCATAACCCGCGCCTGTCTGCTTGAATGGGGCGTTCCTGAAGAGGTTAAAACAGATAACGGTGCCGATTATGCGTCGAAACATATGCGCCGGGTTTTTGACAGCTTGGAAATAAAGCAGATATTTTGCAAACCGTTTACCCCGGAAGGCAAACCACATATTGAACGGGTGTTTAAGACCTTTTCACATGATGTTTTAGAAATGTTACCCGGTTATATCGGGCATAACGTCAGTGATCGCAAGAACATTGAAGCACGTAAATCTTTTGCCGATCATATTATGGGTAAAGCCAAGGAACCGACAAAAAATTATTTATCAGCGGAGCAGCTTCAGGAATTTTGCGATAATTGGATAAAAAACTATTACATGCAGGAACCGCATCGGGGGTTGAACGGTAAAACACCGCAATCAATGATTGATAATTATGACGGTGAAGTCCGCCGCATCGGAAACGAACGCGCTCTTGATATTCTGCTGTCTCCGACCA
>OLIW01001865.1_pt1 | contig 17269 bp, 16 predicted proteins | sample 1601321 | NCBI WGS metagenome assembly OLIW01 (sample SAMEA2452114, study PRJEB22498) | human gut metagenome
TCGATTGGCTTTCTCCTTTAGAGTTCACTGTCCAATATGTTTGACAAACCTACAAGATATATTCTGGCCCCCTTGCGTTTTATGTAGCTTTTTTTATAATTATATGCTAAAATATTTTTTATTGATTACAACGATAAATAGAAGAGAGATATATCTGCAATGCTTAAAAACACAATTATAGAGCCTGAGCAGCTGAAAAAAATGCAGCGCAAGGGTTTGGAAATGCTGCTGTATTTTAAAGATATCTGTGATAAAAATGGGCTGCTTTTTTATTTCTGCGGGGGCTGCTGTATAGGCGCGCTGCGCAATAAGGGTTTTATCCCCTGGGATGACGATGTGGACGTGTTTATGCCCAGGCCCGATTATGAAAAGCTGATAAAAATATGGGATAGCCAGGCGGACACCTCGCGTTACAGTCTGCAGATAACTACTAAGGACAAGCCTACGCAGAATATGTTTGCAACTATCTGCGACAATAACACCACCTTTATAAAAAGCTATCAGGCCAATCTGGATATAAATCATGGCCTGGTGCTGGATATACTTCCTTTGGACGGCTGTCCGTCGGGAAGCCTGGCGCGCAGATTCCAGCTGTTCTGGGCACTGATTTATTCCCTTTACATAATAGGCCAGCCGCCGCAGAACCACGGCTGGCTTGTGCGTGCCGCAGGCCGGGTGCTTCTGGGAATAGTGCCTTCTAAAAAGCTGAGGTATAAAATTTGGAAATTGGCCGAGCGGAAAATGACAAAATACCCTATAGATAAATGCCGCTATATAACCGAGCTGTGCTCAGGCCCGCGCTATATGAAACTGCAATATCCCGCTGAGATTTTTTCCTCTGCCGTTATGGTTGAGTTCGAGGGATATATGATGCCTGTTCCTAAAGGATATGATACATATCTGCGCATGGCTTTCGGGGATTATATGACCCCGCCGCCCAAAGAAATGCAAATCTGCCATCATGAGTTTGAAATGATAGATATGGATCACAGCTATAAAATATATAAGGGCAAGTACTATTGTACGGAGGACGGCAAAAATGCAGACTGAAATACCCTATATGGAAATTAAACCGGAGGATTTGCGAAAAATACAGCTGAAATCCCTGGAAATGCTGCTGTATTTTAAAGATATCTGCGATAAAAACGGGCTGCTTTTTTATTTCTGCGGAGGCTGCTGCATAGGCGCGCTGCGCGATAAAGGCTTTATTCCCTGGGATGATGACATAGATATCTTTATGCCAAGGCGGGATTATGAGCGCCTGGCTGAGATTTGGCCTGAGCAGGCGGATAACAGCCGCTACCGCTATACCCGTACAACGCGCGATCATTTTACCAAGCTGATTTTTGCAACCATAAGCGATGAAAACACTACGTTTATAAAACAGCGGCAGTATGATGTGGATACGGCTCACGGTATACGGCTGGATATATTCCCAATAGACGGCTGCCCCAATTCCCGGTTTAAGCGCAAAATGCAGATAGGCTGGGCACTGATCTATTCCATGTTTAATACAAGAGAGCCTGTAACAAGCAAAGGCCGGGCCGCAAAAATTCTCAGCAGCCTGCTTTTGAAGCTGGCTTTTACCGACGGCTTGAAGTATAGGGTATGGACATTTGCGCAAAAGCGCATGAGCCGCTTTGAATTGGATAAATGTGAAAAGGCTACCGAACTTTGCGCCTGGTGGCGCTATATGCGCAACGAATATCCTGCCGAGGCGTTCCAAAGTGCGGTTTACGAGCAGTTTGAAGGATATATGCTGCCCTTGCCGGCGGGGTATGACCAATATTTAAAGATTGCTTTTGGGGATTACATGACCCCGCCGCCTGAGGATAAAAGAGGTACGGGGCATGATTTGGTCTTTTACGATTTGGACAACAGCTATAAGAAATATAAAGGCATACATTACTGCGTAAATGATAAAAAGGAGCAGGGAAATGGAAAAAAATAAGCCTGTTATAAGTGTCATAGTGCCTGTGTATAACGTGGAAAAATACCTGGATAAGTGCGTAAATTCTGTGTGTGCTCAAACATTTAGGGATATTGAGATACTTTTAGTAGACGATGGATCAAGGGACAGCTCAGGCCGTATGTGCGATGCTTACGCCCTAACGGACAATAGGATAAGGGTTATCCATAAAGAAAACGGCGGCCTTTCGGACGCCCGGAACAGAGGCATAGAAGAGGCGTGCGGAAGCTGTCTTGCTTTTATAGACGGGGATGACTATATAGAGGCGGATATGATGGAAATGCTGTACAATAATTTATGCAAAGAGGACGCGGATGTCTCTATGTGCGGTATATACAGCGAATACGCTGACAGAATTAAAAGGGTATACCCTAAAGACGAATATTTAGTTTTAAGCGGAGTACAGGCGGCGGGTTTGGTTCTGGAGGGCAATAAAGTTTCGGTAAATGCTGTAAATAAGCTTTATAAAAAAGAGGTTTTTGCAGATATACGCTTTCCGGCAGGCAAGCTTTCAGAAGATGCGTTTATAATGGTTAAACTGCTGGCGGGAGTGCGAAGAGTCGTTTTGGATACGCGGCCAAAATACTATTATGTGCACAGGGAGGACAGTATAACCACTTCAAATTATAAGCCCAAGGATTTAAATGTAATAGAAGCGTATAGCGAAAACAGAAAATTTGTGCTGGAAAAATGCCCTCAATTAAAAACGCAGGCTGATTTCCGCTATTTTTGGGCACATTTTTACGTCCTTGATAAAATGCTTAATACTCCAGGTTTTAAGAAAGACGAGCATTTTAGAGATATTGTGCGCACGCTTCGTAAGAATTATTTTACTATTTTACGCAATCCTATCACTGGGCGCAATCGTAAAATAGCTCTCACTGGGTTAATGCTGGGCAGCTGGCTTTATAAGCTGATTATTTCAAGGCATTATAAAAGCAAGCGCAAGCTGGTAGGTTAGCAGGACTAAAGGCGGCAGCAAAAATCAGGCGCATTTCTGTTAACAGTGAAAAAATATATACTATAATTTAATTGAAACTAAGCTTTGGCATATTGGTCGTCAGACTAATCTGAGGATATTTTGCTGAAGCTTTTTATTTGTCAATAAAAAAGGGGGGCGGCGCGGCGCCCTGCCGAAAGCTGCGCTTTCGGCAGGGCCGGAGGGGCATTCAGGCGGCGTTTGGCAGGCGCGGACACGCGCCTGCTCCGGGGCCGCTTTTGTTTAAGCGGCCCCGGCGGCCCTGCGGGCCGCAAACGCCGCCGTATGGCGCGCCTGATTTTGGCACCCGAATAGGGCGCCAAAATTGCGCGCCGCCCCCGTCGTTATCGTATCAGCGCCCCTGCTGTGCTTTGGATTCACTCTTATATGCCCGCACAATAGGCCCTTGCTGCCAAAACGCATTGCGGTCTTATTGTATTGCTTAACCTGATTTTTAAATAAAATTCGTCAAAAAGAAGTTTACTTTTATATATTCGTATGCTATAATTCAAAAAAGCCTTTAAAGACAGTTCAGCGAGACTGGCAAGGCGGACGTTGTTATATTAAGCTTGCGTAATCGCTCTGCCTTTCAGGCGGAGTTTTTTTATATTGGTGCGCAGGAGGAGAGTATGGATAATCCGGGAATGATTAAAACCCGCATTATGGATGAAGAGGGCATGAACAGGGCCTTAATCCGTATTGCCCATGAGATTATAGAAAAGAATAAGGGCGCGGACAACCTCGCGCTTATAGGCATTCAGAGACGGGGTGTGCCCCTGGCAGGCCGCATAGCTTCGGCAATAGAAAGGGTGGAGGGCAAACGCCCGTTAATGGGCGTTTTAGATATCACTCTTTACCGGGACGATTTGTCCCTGCTTTCTGATGTGCCGCAGATTAACGGCACTTATATTCCTTTTCCCGTGAATGACATACGCCTGGTGCTGGTAGACGATGTTATTTTTACAGGCCGCACTGCCCGTGCCGCCATTGACGCTATAATGGACTGCGGGCGCCCTAAATGCATTCAGCTGGCCGCCTTGGTAGACAGAGGCCACAGGGAACTGCCTATACGTCCGGATTATGTCGGCAAAAATGTGCCTACCAGCCTGAGCGAGGTAGTCTTGGTTAAGCTTCCCGAATTTGACGGAGAAACGGGAGTGGATCTGGCATTTAAAAATGATATTAAGTAAATTCGGCTGCCGCAGAAATAAAAAATACATGCGAGAATCTGCCGCGGAGAGGTAAAATTGCTATGAAAAAAGATTTGGTCAGCCTGAACGATTTGTCTAAAGAGGAAATAGAAAAAATATTGGATTCTGCGTCCTTTATGAAGCAGATTATTCTTTCAGGCAATAAAAAAGCCCCTCATCTTCAGGGCAAGAGCATAGTGACGCTTTTTTATGAAAACAGTACCCGCACCCGTATGAGCTTTGAACTGGCCAGTAAATACCTGGGCGCGGCCAGCGCCAATATCAGCGCCTCTGCTTCCAGCGTGGCCAAAGGGGAAACCCTGATAGACACGGGCAGGACGCTGGATATGATGGGTACGGATGTTATAATAATCAGGCACCCAATGAGCGGAGCAGCCGCACTTCTGGCTGAAAATGTGAACGCTTCGGTCATTAACGCCGGCGACGGCATGAACGAGCATCCCACTCAGGCCTTGCTGGATATGTTCTCCCTCAGGGAGAAAAAGGGAAGCCTTCAAGGGCTTAAAGTGGCTATTGTAGGGGATATCTTTCATTCCCGCGTAGCCCGCAGCAATATCATAGGCATGAGCAAGATGGGTGCGCGGGTGGTGCTGGCTGCTCCTGGGACGTTAATGCCGCCGGGCATAGAGAAAATGGGAGCGGAAATAGCTCCCAGTGCGGACCAAGCGGTAAAGGATGCCGACGCCGTTATGGGCCTCCGCATACAAAAAGAGCGCCAGCAGGCTGGATTGCTGCCCAGTCTGCGGGAGTATTATAATTATTACGGTTTGAGTCCAGAACGGATTTCTTTGGCTAAGCCGGACGCGGTTATAATGCATCCGGGCCCTATGAACAGAGGCGTAGAGATATCCAGCGCAGTGGCGGACAGCGGACAAAGCATAATAAACGAGCAGGTGCGCTCTGGAGTGGCGGTCAGAATGGCGCTGCTGCACATTCTTGCGCATTCAAAGGAGAAAAAAGATGGAATTATTAATTAAAAACGGCCTGGTTGTCAGCCCTGAGGACGGGCTGAATGCCAGGGCAGATATATATGTTAAGGACGGAAAAATTGCCGAAATAGGAGAAAAGCTTAACATCTCCGGAGCACAGGCAATAGACGCGCAGGGACTGGCGGTTTTTCCGGGTCTGGTAGATATGCACGCGCATTTTAGGGAACCGGGCTATGAATATAAGGAGGATATCCTTTCAGGCTCGCGCGCGGCAGCCGCGGGCGGATATACTTCTGTATGCTGTATGCCTAATACCAAGCCTGTTACGGATAACGCTTCAGTAGTGCAGTATATTATTAATAAGGCCAAAGAAGCTCCCTGCCATGTATATCCCATAGCCGCCATAACTAAAAATCAGGAGGGGCGGGAACCGACTGAAATGGGCGAGCTTCTTGAATGCGGAGCGGTTGCTTTTTCGGATGACGGCAGGCCCGTGGAAAGCAGCCGTATGATGCGGCTGGCCATGCAGTATCTTAAGGGGCTGGATAAGGGCTTTGTCATCTCCCACTGCGAGGATATCTCTCTTACGGACGGCGGAGTAATGAACGAGGGCAGCCAAAGCACTCTTTTGGGCCTTAAGGGAGCGCCCGGCGCGGCAGAAGCGTTGATGGTGGCGCGTGAGGCGCTGCTGGCTGAAATGCTGGAAGTGCATGTGCATATAGCGCATGTTTCCTGCGCCCAGTCGGTTAATATTATCAGGGATTTTAAGGCGAGAAATGTAAAAATCACTTGTGAAACCTGCCCGCATTATATCTGTGCCTGCGATGAGGACGTCAATTTTACCGATGCCAATACAAAAGTAAATCCTCCTCTGCGCAGCCGTGAGGATGTTGAGGCAATAAAACAGGCGCTTTGCGAAGGAGTTATAGACTGCATTGCTACCGACCATGCGCCTCATCATGCGGATGAAAAGGACGTGGAATTTAATTTGGCCGCCAGCGGCATTTCAGGGCTTGAAACCTCCTTTGCGCTGTGCTATACTCAGCTTGTACGGGGCGGGCTGATGGATTTATCCCGCTTGATTGGGCTTATGTCCGCTGCTCCTGCAAAAATTGCAGGCTTAAAGGCGGGCAGGCTGAGGTTGGGAATGCCGGCGGATATAACTATTGCTGATTTAGAACAGCCCTTTATAATAGATACAGCAAAGTTTAAAAGCAAAGGCAAAAATAACCCGTTTAACGCCCGTGAGGTTTACGGGAAGATAAAATATACCCTTCTGGAAGGCAAAATAGTTTATAAAAGTGAGAATTAATAATTATGGACAGACTTATAACCGCTATAATGGAAAAACAGAACCCAACTGCCCTTGGGCTGGATACCCGCCTCGAATATGTCCCGCAGACGCTCTGGGAGAGGTTTAATGAAAAGGGCAACAGCTTTGAATCGTGCGCGCGCATTATATACGGCTATAACCAGCTGCTTATTGACACCCTCAGGGATATAGTGCCCTGCGTAAAGGTCCAGCTGGCGTATTACGAGATGTATTCCTATGCCGGGCTTAAGGCTTTTTACGATACCTGCGCTTATGCAAAAGCCAGCGGGCTGTATGTCATAGCCGACGGCAAGCGCAATGACATAGGCGCTACGGCGGAGGCGTACGGCGCCGCTTATCTGGGGAAAACAAATCTTGCCGGGAACAGCCAGGAGGGAGCCTTTTTTTGCGACGGTCTGACCATAAACGGCTATCTGGGTTCAGACGGCATCCTGCCCTTTAAAAATAACTGCTCGCAGTATAATAAGACAGCCTTTGTACTGGTCAAGACCTCCAATCCTTCTTCAGGAGAGCTTCAGGATCTGACTCTGTCAGACGGGCGGAAGGTATATGAAGCTATGGCGGATATGGTTGAAGGCTGGGGCAGGGAAAATATAGGCGCTTACGGGTATTCCAATATAGGGGCGGTAGTAGGCGCGACTTATAAGGAACAGGCGGCCGAGCTGCGCAGAAAATACAAGAATATGTTCTTTCTTATACCTGGCTACGGCGCGCAGGGAGCAGGCGCTGAGGATATAGAAGTCAGCTTTGACAGCCGCGGGCTGGGCGGAATAGTAAATGCTTCAAGAAGCATCCTCTGCGCATATAAAAAACCCGAATACAGTCACCTGGAGCCTGAAGAGGCGGCCCGAAAAGAATGTGAGCGCATGAGGGAAGATATTGTGGGCTGTCTTAAGAGGCATAAAAAATGGGATTATGAGAATATGGGTGTAAAAAATGCGTGAGCTTACCGCAGAAATAATTGAGAACAGTCAAACAGCAAGAGATATTTTTCTTTTGCGCGTCCGGATGCCTGAGGATTTCAATCAGGAGGTAGAGCCGGGCCAATTTGCGCATATAAAGGTTCCCGGAGACAAGCTGCTGCGCCGTCCCATAAGCATTAACGATTATTATGCTTCTGAAAGGATAATGAGCTTTGCATATCAAATCAAGGGGGAGGGTACCATTGCGCTTTCCAGGGCGCAGGCGCAATCAGATATTAATCTGCTTGTTCCTCTGGGCAACGGCTTTCCGGAAGCAAAAGGCAGAATACTCCTGGCAGGAGCGGGGATAGGCTGCGCGCCCCTTTTATATGCTGCAAAATGCTGCGGCGGGGACTGCGGGGCGGCCCTGGCTTTCAGAAGCGCGGAATATGCTTATGAATTGGAGGAATTTGATTCATATGTGTCAAAGCTTTATACTGCTACGGATGACGGAAGCTTAGGGGACAAATGCTATGCGCATGAGCTGGTGGGAAAAGCGCTGGATGAAGGCGGCTATGACGCCGTTTATGCCTGCGGGCCTGAAAGGGCACTGGCGCTTATCCGGGATGTGTGCGCGCAAAAAGGCGTTAACTGTTATTTATCCCTTGAAGCGAGAATGGGCTGCGGCATGGGCGCGTGCATGGTCTGCAATGTAAAAATAGGCAGCCGGGAGGAATGGCATTATAAGCGCTGCTGCAAGGACGGGCCGGTTTTTGACGGGAGAGAGGTATTGTTTGATGATTGATATGTCTGTTAGCGTCTGCGGAGTGCGCTTTAAAAATCCCATTATCGCCGCTTCAGGCACTTATGGCTTTGGGACGGAATATGAGCCGCTGTATCCGTTAAGCGTGCTGGGCGGCGTGTCCCTTAAAGGCATGACTCTGCTTCCCCGCGAGGGAAACGACGGCATACGCATTGCTGAGACGCCTATGGGTATGCTCAACTGTGTGGGCCTGCAAAATCCGGGAGTGGAATATTTTATTGAGCATTATCTTCCGCTTATCAAGGATTCGGATTGTGTTTTAATTGCCAATATAGCGGGCAATACCATTCAGGAATACTGCGCTATGGCAGACCGGCTGGCTGAAACGGCAGTGGATATGCTGGAAATGAATATATCCTGCCCCAATGTAAAAAAAGGGGGCGTACAGTTTGGCACCCGGCCTGAGCTGGTGAAGGAAATAACGGCCGAAGTTAAAAAGCATGCGCGTCAGCCCCTTATTGTAAAGCTTTCGCCCAATGTCACAGATATAAAGGAGACTGCTCTTGCGGCGCAGGAGGGGGGCGCAGACTGCATATCCCTTATAAATACAATTACAGGCATGTCCATTAACGCTAAAACGCGCAGGCCGCTGCTTGGCAATATCGTGGGCGGGCTTTCAGGCCCGTGCGTTAAGCCGGTAGCGCTTAGGATGGTTTATGAGTGCTCAAAGACAGTGCAAATCCCCATTATAGGCATGGGGGGGATAAATTCCGGCGAGGACGCCGCGGAATTTATGCTGGCCGGAGCTGCGGCGGTTATGGTGGGGACGGCCAATATCGCCGACCCTTTGGCGTGTCCGAGGATAATAAAGGAACTGGAAAACTTCGGGGAGCAGAACGGCCTGGAAAAAATCAGCGAGCTTACGGGCGGGCTTATAGTTTAAGCCCGTTTTTATATTTCCGGGCGGAAAGCAGCTAAAAAGAGAGCAAAGGGGGCGGCGTTTGCGGCGCTTTAAAGCGCCGCCTGGGCGCGCCTAAAGCGCGCCCAGGACAGGCCGGAGGCCTGTCAAACGCCGCCCCCTTTGCTCTCTTTTAAGCTGCTTTCCCGCCAGGAGGCAAAAAATATTCAGGTTTTATTTTCTTAAAATCAGGTCATACGCCGAATTCCATGCGTACTCTGCGTATCCATTCGGGGTCTACATGTATGCTGCAAAGGTTAGCGTTTGGATAGAATATTCTGCCGTATTGTATCCCGGTTCTCTTTCCGGCGCCGTCCCGCCAGAGATACCGCGCTTTTCTGGCCGTTTCTCCCCATATAAAGGCCTGCTCTAATTGGTCTGTTTCTATGCCTGTTATCTCTGCGCCGTTGATAAAATGTATTGATGCCATAACTTTCCTGCCTGATTTAAGCAGTTCTTTTTTCTCAAGGCGTGCTTGCAGAAGCTTATACGCCGCATATGCAGTTTCGGCTTTATCCAGTTCGGCCGCGGTTTCTATTCCCAGCAGGGGCCTGCCCCGCCTGTTATAATTGATTTGGCCATCCTGCATGCCTGTTTCCTGTTCAAGATATATTTTGCTGATTTTAATATCATCATTATTTATTCGGAGGCATCCGGCAGTGCCTAAAGGAGCATTCTCCTGCGTCAATGTATATTCAAGCAGGCGTTCTCCGTAAAAAACCGGCTTTCTTTCAAAGCTGGAAGCGTTAAAATGTACCTTCAGCATGCATCCGGCGGCGATAGCAATGTTCAGTGCGTGTTTGTTAATAAGCGGCATTGCTCCGGGCATATCCTGGCATATGGGGCATGAGCTTTTGCGTGCCGCGTCCGAATTGGGGCAGGAGCAGAAGAGCTTGCTCATTGTATTTAGCGGAAAAAACAGCGTCATCCGGGCTTTCTTGCCGTTCATCCAATTTCACCTCCCAGTAATGGCGGAGATATCAGGTTGAGCTTTGAAACTCTTTCAAATTCGTTTCCCAGCGCAAGCAGCATGTTCTCACTGTGCCCCCTGCCCAAAATCATCATGCCCAGAGGCAAATCTTGGCTAAACCCGCAGGGCAGGCTAAGAGCAGGCAGCCCGGTCAGCGCAGGTATAGCGGTGAAAAGCGCGTCCTGTTTATAACTCCCGCCCAATTCAGGCGCAAAAGAATATCCACCGGGACATATCAATGCGTCCACATCGCTCAGGGTCTGTTCTAAATTCCGGCAGATATTTTCTCTTACGCTCCGGGCCTTTTTGAAATATATTCCCTGCTTTTGAGTTATCAGTATATTTTTCAATATTATACTCTTCTGCGTTTCGCGGCTTAAACGGTCTATCTGGCCCTGGACGAGCATATCCTGCATGCCTTCAACACAGGATATAACCCTGACGCATTCATAGGCCAAAGGGTTTAAAGGCACTTCAATTTCTTCTATTCGGGCCCCCATCATTTTGAATACTTCTACCGCTTTAAGCACGGCCAGCTGCATTTGCTTATCCGCTTTTTCCAGCCAGTTGGACGCCAGGCCGATTTTAAACAGATTAAGCCTGACCGGCATGTATTTATACAGCTCCATATATCTTTCTGAGGGCACGCATGTGGAATCCAGCTTGCTGCCATGCAGAAGCTTTTCGGCTATGAGGGCAATATCCAGGCAGCTCCGGGCCATAATGCAGAGCTGCTCTATAGAGGGGCAGACAGATACCGTGCCGTGCCGTGAAATAAAGCCGTAAGTGGGCTTAAGGCAGGAAACGCCGCAATAGGAAGCGGAAGAAAGAGCGTTCCCTCCTACATCCAGCACCAGCGCTGCCGGGGTCAGCCTCGCGGATACTGCCGCCCCGCCGCCGCATGTTCCGGCCGTCCGGGAAGTGTTCCAGGGGTTTAATACTTCCTTGTTTGCATATGACCTTGCGTTCCAGCCTGCGCCGAATTCGGCCATATTAAGCCTGCCGAGCACTGCCGCGCCCGCCTGGCGCATATCTTTGACGCATTCGGCGTCAAAGGGCGCTTTATAATTAAAAGCTCCTGAGGCGCATGTGATATTCTGCTCCTTTAAGCATATATTGTCGCTCACCGCATAGGGAAGCCCCAATATATGGGAGTTTAGCGGACTGCCCTTAAAAGCCTGAACGACGGTTCCTTCGGGGGAAATGCCCGCAAAGCAGTTGTATTTATCCTTTTCTGCGGCGTGTTTGCACCAAAGGGAGGCTATCTCAGCTGGTGACAGCAGGCCTTTGCGCACATAGGCGCTTAATTGGAAAATAGAGCCGCTGAACAGCTCGTCATGAATATTCATTCGCGTTCTCCGTTCAGAGCATTGTCAGATATTGTGCGGGGCTCATCCTCGCGCAGCAAATTGTTATATAGGGGCAGGGGGAGCTGCTCGGTTATTTGAGACGGGAAGTCCAAAAGCGCGCCCAGCTCTTTAAGCTCTGCATTTATCTCTTCTTCCATTTGGCTGGTTTGCTCCATTTGCACGCCGTATGCTTTAAATATCTTGTCAGGCTTGAGCATTGCGCCATAGCTCCTTTGAAATAAGTGATTATTGTTTTATTATATCCTTCGTTTTAAAATTGCGCAATACTTAAATAACTGCAGCTCTGCGCTTCAGAGGCTCAAATTCTGCATGCTGAAAAAAAGTTATATTTGTGCTACACAAAGTCAAGAATGTGCTTGCGATGGTTATTAGCGTATATTGACTATATTATATTAGGTGTTTATGATAATTTTAATCTGATTTTTAGGAGGATGCAGGATGAAAAAGCTATGTACAATACTAACTTTGGTCTGCCTTGCAATGTGTATGGCTATAAATGCCTATGCGGCGGTAGATGCGGACGGACGGCCCACTCCGTGGGAGGACCCAGAGCTAAAGGTTAGCGTGGTAGAAACCTTTTCGGAATTTGAGGATGCTGAAATTGACATTATGGAGAGCTATCTGTGGTTTTCGCCTGATTATGCGACAGCTACCAAATGGGAGGACGGCCGGTATGTAATAACCGACAGCCCTATGATTGAAAGATATGCCTTCCGGTTCGTTACAGATGTAATGGGGCAGGGACTGACCCAGGAAGAGCAGGACGGAGCGCTGGGAATGGGCTTTTATATTGAGAATAATACTTCTCAGGGCTTTTACGCCGGGCCTTACATGGTAGGAACGAGCGCTAACGCAGTTGTAGCCCAGGGCAGGCCTTTATATCTGGTGGATTTAGAGGGCAATATAACCAAGGCCGAAGATACCGAGGGTATGGGTATGGCCTTAGTTCCTTCGGGCTTCAGAGGACATATTGTGTTTTTTAAGGAAGATTTAACGGGAGCCGGCGGCACGGGCGATATTCCGGCGGGTAATTATATCGGCTATCCGGGTTTTGAACTGGTTTATTCTTCAGTGGACGCTTCTAAAAACGAAAGTATAGTGCTGGATAACATATTTTTCTTTGGCTACAATTTTGAAGATAAATCACGCGAACTGATAGACCAGGCTGTACAATCGGATTATCCCGTTCCGGAGCCAGCAGAGCCCGAAGCGTCGCCAACGGCAGAACCCGGTCAGACAGAACAAAGCGGACAAACCCAGAGCGCGGCCAGCACCGCTGGGGCGGACACTCCCGGAACTGATTCAACCAGTGAAACGCAGTCCCCGGCTCTTACAGAAAATCCTTCTGAATCGGACGGCAGTTTGGTTTGGTATATAGTCGGAGCTGCGGTAATTCTGTGCGCGGCAGCAGTTGTTATAATTGTAATGGTCAGGAAAAGCAAGGGCAAAGCCGGGGAATAAGCGATGACATGCATTTAAAGGACGGAGGAGAAAAATGAAATCTAAATGGTTTAGCTTATGCCTTGTGCTTCTGCTTGTTTTGGGCATAGCGTTTGTTCCTGCGCAGGCAGCAGGAGAAAATGATACGGATAATCATATCCAAGCGGATAATGCAGATTGGGCGATACCACAAAGACCTGAACTGCAGTCCTATGAGAATGGCTGGATACGGGATGAAAAAAATCTTATAACTAACTTTTACAGCATGTACCAGCCGGAGGTTATATATGTGCCCGAATGGGATGACGGCGAAAGATATCCCTATTTAATGTGGTTTTTTGCCTGGTCATATAACCAGGAAAACGACGCCGCGGGGGAATATCCGGGCTATCCGGGCGGAGACGCGATTTTTCTGGCTCGTGCCAAAGCGCTGGAAGGGCCGTGGGAAATATACAGCATTGATTACGGCACAGGCGAATATTACTGGGATACCGAGCAGAATCCGTTTTACTGGTACCCTGTTATCACATGTCAGGATGTTTGGTACGATTCCTGGCATGTAGGGGACCCGTCTGTGGTGTATCAGGACGGCGTATTTTATATGGCCTATTCTGCCATGGGATGCGATGAGGATATGATACCCTCTCATCTTGCAGGGGACTCTGACGGCAACGCTTCCTGCATTATGGGTGCGGTTTCAACTGACGGCATTAATTGGACGCGCTCAGATTCTCCCCTTCTTGTTTGGGAAGGGGAAAGGGGATATGTTGAAGCGGAGGACCGCAATTCCTGGTACGGCGGGCATCAGCGTCCCAGCCTTATGTTTGAGGACGGCATCTGGAAAATGTGGTTTGACTATAAGGAGAACCAGATAGGCTATGCTGAATGCAGCGGAGATTTCCTTACGGGAGAATGGACGGAAGTGAGAGGCGGGAATCAGCCCCTGCTTTCGGGCGTGGATTTTGACGTTGTAAAAATAGGTTCGGTATACTATGCTTACGGCGATCCTTATATAGACTGGTATAAAATACAGGATGATGAGATTCCCTATTACAGCGACGATTCAAACAGATGGAGCCAGCGCCAGATTGTGGAATATCAGTCGCTGGACGGCATAAACTGGACGGTTACGGGCTGGTTCAGGCCGGACAGCGGGTATGACGCCAATCAGATACCCCAGGTATTTTTGGACCATAAGGAAAATAGGGTATGCATATTTTATGCTACTCAGAGAGGCAAGCGGGAAAGCTCTACCTATGACTGGCGCTGGGATAATATAAGGATGATGTATAAGGATATAGAGCTGTTTGCTACGGGCGCGGAATTTTCTCCAGCCGCCACACCTGAGGCAACACCCTCGCCTGCGCCTGAAAATACAATTACTGCATTAAATACAGCTCCAAATACCCATTCCGCGGCAGCTTCCCAGACAGCACAGACCCATGGAACGCAGAGCCCTGCCAGCGAGCCGTCCGGCCCTTCTGCGGGCCCGATAATCCTTATTGCCGCTCTGGTTATAGCAGCTGCGGCTGTGATAGCGGCCTTCTTATTTCTCAGGCAGAAAGGAAAGAAGGGTTAAATAATATGCGCAAAGGATTTGAGGATGCTCAAGGGCATATAAAAGCGGCCAATATAAGCGCCGTGCCCGAAAAACCTGTGCTGTTGGGGCCTGATTCGGGCTGGGTGCGCAGTGAAAGCAATCTTATAACCAACTTTTACAGCATGTACCAGCCGGAGGTTGTATATGTGCCCGAATGGGATGACGGGGAAGGCTATCCCTATTTAATGTGGTTTTTTGCCTGGGCATATAATCAGGAGAATGAGCCTCAGGGGGAATATCCGGGCTATCCGGGCGGGGACGCGATTTTTCTGGCCCGTGCCAAAGCGCTGGAGGGGCCGTGGGAAATATATTCTATGGATTATAGGACAGGCAAAAATTTCTGGGACAAAGAGCAGAATCCGTTTTACTGGTACCCGGTTATCACATGTCAGGACGTTTGGTATGATTCCTGGCATGCGGGGGACCCGTCGGTAGTCTATCATGAAGGCGTATTTTATATGGCCTATTCTGCTATGGGATGCGATGAGGATATGATCCCTTCTCATTACGATGGTGACTCTGACGGCAATGCCTCCTGTATTATGGGAGCAGTTTCAACTGACGGCATTAACTGGACGCGCTCTGAAAAGCCTTTAATAATCTGGGAGCATGAAAAGGGATATGATGAAAAGGCAGACCCGCGCAATTATATGGGAGGGCATCAGCGGCCCAGCCTTATGTACGAGGACGGAAAATGGAAGATGTGGTACGACTATCACGGCAATTTGATAGGCTACGCTGAAAATACTGGCGACTTTATGGACGCCGCAGGCTGGCGGGAGCTTTACTGCAATGACCGGCCATTAATTAAGGGCGTGGATTTTGACGTAGTTAAAATTGGCGAAGTGTACTATGCTTACGGCGACCCGTTTTTAAGCTGGTACGGTATCAATGATGATACTCTGCCAGATTATCCTGAACCTAACGGGAGCTGGAATAAGCGCCAGATAGTTGAATATCGTTCTGATGACGGCATCAGCTGGAAAGTTACGGGCTGGTTCAGGCCGGACGAGGGGTATGGAGCCAATCAGATACCCCAGGTGTTTTTAGACCATAAAAACAGCCGGGTATGTTTATTTTATGCCACTCAGCGCGGCTGTAAATTTTCTGACGATTACGATTGGCGCTGGGATAATATCCGTATGATGTATAAAGATATAAAATTGTTTTGAAGGAAGGAGTTTTTTAAGTGAAAAAGTTTATTAAGAGTATGATTACCCTGGCAATCATGATTGCGGTGCTGGCATTTGCAGGCTGTGCGGGTGAAGAGCCCTCCGCCAGCGCCACTCCTGCGCCCACAGCTTCGGCTGCGGGGACAGAGGCAAGTGAATCAAATCTCAAAAACGCCATTAAGGAAGGTGAAACATATCGGTATTATGTATGGAATACCGAAGATGAAAATGACCCCTTCAAAAATGTAGACGGGGTAAGAAAAGAGATGGCAATCAATAACAAGGCACAGTTTGAGGAAAAATACGGTGTGACCATACGCTATGTGCTGTCGGCCGGAGGAGACGACTGGTATACGGTGCCCTTTGCTTCTGCCCAAGCGGGTACTCCCATGACGGATATTTTTAATGCGGGAGGCTCATATGTTACTCTGCTTGCATATACATATGGCGGCAGTGCGGGACAGCTTTTGCTGCCATTAGGGGATTATGCTGAATACGGGGATTTCAGCGACCCCGAATACTGGGATCAGGCGGCTCAGGAGATATGCACTCTGGGTGGCAAGCTTTACTTCTGCGTTCCCTCTCCCATGGGCTGGGAATTGGTCTCCAGCAACAAAGTCACTCTCTTTAATTTTGATTTAGTACGCCGCGGAGGCATGGAGCCGGAAGATTTATACGAGATGAGCAATAACGGGGAGTGGACCTGGGACGCGTTCAGGGAAGCGGTTATAGCCTGCAATTTCCCTGACGAAAATATCTATGGGACGGCTCTGGGAGATAACGTGGGATTAATGGCTGCTCTGATAACCTCAAACGATGCTGCATATTTTGAAAAGCAGAATTACAATGGCCAGCTTATAGACAGATATGTGGGCAATTCTTCAAATGCTATAGAAGCGTGGAATTTCTTTGTAAGGCTTTCGCTGGAGGATGCGGCTATCGACCTTTCGGGCACAGCCGAAACTACCACCTTTTCAGCTGGGCGCATAGCTTTTCTTGTGACAGGGCTGGCGCGGACCAGCACTATTTATCAGCGCATGCAGTCAGATTATGGGGTGCTTATGCCGCCTAAAGGACCACAGGCAGATAATTATATATCCGACCAGGATTCCTTTTTGCCGCTGTGCATATTTAACGGCGTAAGCAACCCTGAAGGGTGCGTCCAGGTGCTGGGCGAATACTTCCGTCCTGCTTATGCGCGCAGCAGCAGTGAAAACCAAGCGCTTTTGGAGGCGGAGATGGCTACATACCTTAGAGATGCGCAGTCTCTTGAGATATGCAAACAGCTGCCTGATGTTTCCAAGGTGCAGAGTCATATGCTTTATATTAAGCTTAGGACGGCCAGTGAGGATCAGGCTATGCTGGAATCCATTCTCTATGGTCATGCCTGGAATTTTGCAAGAGGAGAAGAGACTCCTGCACAGTACTTGGATTCCATTGTGGATATGGTAAACAGTACGGTATTTAATGCGATTAATCCTGAAGGATAAACGCGTGTTTCGTAGCACAGCGCGCCGGCGCGCTGTGCAGATGATTTTTGCAGGGGAATTTTCAGGCGGTTTAACCGGGCGCCTATAGGGCGCCCGGTTAAACCGCCTGAAAATTATTTATTAAAGCTATGCTGGCAGCTGCTGGAGTTGTTTAGAATATTTTAATGAGTGAAAGCAGGGATA
>OLIW01001877.1_pt1 | contig 17117 bp, 24 predicted proteins | sample 1601321 | NCBI WGS metagenome assembly OLIW01 (sample SAMEA2452114, study PRJEB22498) | human gut metagenome
AAGATATGCCTAAAAGAATTCTTCAAGGTGTTGTTGTTAGTGATAAGCAGGATAAGACAGTCGTCGTCAGCGTTGAACGTCAGATTATGCATCCTGTTTACAGAAAATTCGTTAAGAGAAGCAAGAAATTTGCGGCTCATGATGAAAATAACCAGTTCAAAGTAGGGGATAAGGTTTCCATTGTGGAGTCCAAGCCTTATTCCAAGACAAAAACTTGGACTGTTATCGTTGATAACGCCTAAGAGAAAAGGAAGTAAGAAATGATTCAGATGCAAACCAACCTGGATGTTGCAGACAATTCAGGCGCACGTCAGGTGCAGTGCATTAAAGTTCTTGGCGGGTCCAAGAGAATGCATGCAACGGTCGGTGATGTCATAGTCGTTTCAATCAAAGACGCTATGCCTAAGGGACGTGTTAAAAAAGGCGACGTCCACAAAGCTGTAATCGTTCGCACAGCCAGCGATATCAGACGTAAAGACGGATCAGTCATCCGTTTTGACTCTAACGCTGCAGTTCTTATCAACAAAGACGGTGAACCTATCGGTACACGTATCTTTGGGCCTGTTACAAGAGAACTGCGTGCGAAGAAATTTATGAAAATAATTTCATTAGCACCGGAGGTTTTATAATGAGCCTTAAACTTAAAATTAAAAAAGGTGACCAGGTTATCGTTTTGTCAGGTGATGACAAAGGCAAAACCGGGGAAGTTGTAAAAGCTATGCCTAAAGAGGGTAAAGTGGTTGTTCAGGGTGTCAATCTGGTTAAAAGACACACTAAGCCCAGCCAAACTACTCCTGGCGGCATTGTTACAAAAGAAGCACCTATCAGCGTTTCTAACGTAGCAATCGTTGATCCGAAGAGCAACAAAGCTTCTAAGATCGGCTACAAAGAAGTTGACGGAAAGAAAGTGCGCGTTGCACGCAAATCCGGTGAAGTAATCGATAAATAAGGGAAAATCTAATGACAAATTTTGAAAAACTTTATAACGAAGTCATTAAGAAATCTCTGGTGGAAAAGTTCGGTTACAAGAACCCGCACGAGATTCCGAAGCTGACTAAAATTGTCTTGAACATGGGTGTCGGTGACGCCGTTACAGACAAGAAAAAACTTAATAATGCCGTTGATGAAATGGCTTTGATTGCCGGTCAGAAACCGATTATTACCAAAGCCCGCAAGTCAATTGCTACTTTTAAGCTGAGAGAAGAAATGCCAATCGGCTGCAAGGTTACTCTCCGTTCTGACAGAATGTATGAGTTCTTGGAAAGATTGATTAATATGGCATTGCCGCGTATCAGAGACTTTCATGGTATTTCCGGAAAGAACTTTGACGGCAGAGGTAATTTTGCTTTTGGTATCAAAGAGCAGATTATCTTCCCTGAAATCAACTATGAAAAGGTTGAAAATGTCAGAGGTATGGATATTGTTATCTGTACAACTGCCAAGACTGACGAAGAAGCTAAGTTTCTTCTGACTTCTTTCAACCTTCCTTACAAGAAATAAGCGGAGATTTAACAAATGGCAAAAACAAGTTCAATTTACAGAAACTTGAAAAGAGTTAAGATGGCTGAGAAGTATGCTAATCGCCGTCTTAAATTAAAGAACATTGCTGATGACAAAAATGCATCTCCGGAAGAGAGATTTAATGCTACTTTGAAATTGGCCGAATTACCTCGTAACTCTGCGCGTGTCAGAATTAGAAACCGCTGCAAGATTACAGGTCGTTCACGTGGTGTTTACCGGAAGTTTGGCCTTTGCCGTAACGAATTGAGAGAAATGGCAAGCTTTGGCGAAATCCCCGGTTTAGTTAAATCAAGCTGGTAGTAGGGAGGTTTATAAGACTATGTCTATGTCTGATCCTTTGGGCGATATGCTCACACGCATTAGAAACGCACAAAGAGCGAAGAAGAACGAGGTCGTATCACCTGCTTCTCGCTTGCGTGAAAGTGTATTGGAAGTTTTGAAGAAAGAAGGCTACATTGCTGGTTATGAAAAAGTTAATGTTAAAGCCGGTATTGATGAACTTCACATTAAATTAAAGTATCATGAAGGTACTTCTGTTATAACTGAAATTTACCGCGTTTCGACTCCGGGCAGAAGAGTTTACTCTTCCGTTAAAGATTTGCCGAGAGTATACAACGGCTTGGGTATTTCTATTATCTCTACCCCGCAAGGTGTTATGAGCGATAATGAAGCCCGCAAAGCCAATGTCGGCGGTGAAGTTCTTTGTCAGGTATTTTAAGGGAGAAAATGGATGTCTAGAATTGGTAAATATCCTGTTGTTGTCCCTAGCGATGTTACCGTGGCTATTGAGAACGATATTGTTAAAGCTAAAGGTAAGTTGGGCGAATTGAGCGTCAAGTTTGACACAACTCATGTTGCCGTTAAACTTGAAGACGGCAAGGTTGTCGTTTCTCCTTTGTCTCAGTCTAAGACTGCCAGATCTTTGTGGGGAACAACCAGAGCCGAAATCAACACAATCGTTAAAGGTGTTCACGAAGGTTTTAAGAAAAACCTTGAACTGGTCGGCGTTGGTTACAAGGCCCGTGTTACCGGACACGAATTGGTTTTATCTTTGGGCTTTTCACATGATGTAAACTTTAACATTCCGCAGGGAATTACGATTACCTGCGCCAGTCCGACTCAGCTTACCATTTCCGGTGCTGATAAACAACTGGTTGGCCAGATTGCGCAGAATATTCGCAAATACAGAAAGCCGGAACCTTATAAAGGAAAAGGCATTAAATTTGAAGGCGAATATATCCGTCGTAAAGAAGGTAAGAAGAAATAAGGATAAGTAAATGAATACGCCAAGAGAGTTATTTGAAAAAAGAAAAGCTCGCGTTAGAACTGCTTTGAAGAACGCTGCCAACGGAAAGCCGAGATTGTCTGTTTTCCGCAGCGGTAAGCATATCTATGCGCAGATTATTGACGATATTAAGGGTGCAACAGTTGTTTCTGCTTCTACCTTGGATAAAGAAATCAGAGAAAGCATCAAGAAGTCGTCTACGGTTGAAGCTGCCGGCTTTATCGGTAAGACCATTGCCGAACGCGCAGTTAAGAATGGTGTTAGTGAAGTTGTTTTCGACAGAGGCGGCTACATCTATCACGGTCGTGTTAAAGCATTGGCTGACGCTGCACGCGCTGCTGGTTTGAAATTCTAGGAGATTAAGAAATGGCACAAGCTGTAGATCGTCGTAAAGCTGAAAAGAAAGAAGAATTGGTCGAGAGACTGGTTCATATCAACCGCGTTGCTAAAACCGTTAAGGGCGGTCGCAATATGTCTTTTGCGGCAGTGGTTGTCGTCGGTGACCAGAAAGGCCGTGTCGGCTTTGGTTCCGGCAAGGCTACCGAAGTTCCTGACGCGATTACAAAAGCGACTAACGAAGCAAAAAAGAACATGGTTCGCATTCCTCTGCGTGAGGGCAGAACACTTCATCATGATGTTAAAGGCATCTTTGGCGCAGGCAAAGTTATTTTGAGAACTGCTCCTGCCGGTACCGGTGTTATTGCCGGCGGTCCGATGCGCGCAATTTTTGAAGTGCTCGGCGTTCAGGATGTTGTTGCTAAATCATTGGGTTCTAATAATCCTTATAACATGATTAAGGCAACCTTCAATGCTTTGCAGTCTATCAATTCACCGAGAATGGTTGCTGCAAAACGCGGTAAAAAAGTTGGTGACATTGTTAGCCGCCGCGAAAACTCTTCAAATGTAAAAATGGAAAAAGAGGAGGCTTAATCGATGGCTAATAAAACAATTAAAGTTACTCAGATTAAGAGCACTATCGGTCATCCCGAAACACAGAAGGCTACGCTTATCGGTTTGGGTTTAACCAAAATCGGCAAAAGCAAGGTGTTGGAAGACACGCCGGCTGTTCGCGGCATGATTAAGAAAGTCAGCCACTTAGTTAAAGTTGAAGAATAGTTGAATAATTATACGGTGCGGCGCTGCTTTTGTGTAAACATTTGAGCAAAATGCCGAAAGCACATTCGCCGTACCGTTTATATTCAATATTTTGATATTTAACCTGAGTTTAATAACTAAAGAAAATTAGGTGAAGAAAATGAAACTTAATGAAATTAAAGACAACGAAGGCGCCAGAAAGTCCCGCAAGCGCGTTGCCCGCGGTATCGGCAGCGGTTCCGGTAAGACAGCCGGAAAAGGTCAGAAAGGTCAGAAGGCTCGTTCCGGTGTTGCCGTCAATGGTTTTGAAGGCGGTCAGATGCCTATTTACCGCAGACTTCCGAAACGCGGTTTCAACAATCCTTTTGCCAAGACGTTTGCTGTTGTTAATCTTGATACAATTCAGAAAGCTATTGATGCCGGTAAATTGTCTGCCAATGAAATCAATGCCGAAGCTTTGTTGAATTCCAATATTATCAGCAAGGAACTGGATGGCATCCGCCTGTTGGCACGCGGCGCTATCACTGCCAGCATCAACATTACGGTTAACTCTGCTTCCAAAGCTGCTGTTGCCGCTGTTGAAAAAGCTGGTGGTAAAGTTACGATTGCGTAAGTCTTTTTGAGACGATTAAAAAAAACCTCCTCTGATTTGAGGAGGTTTTTTTCTTTTGTTGGATGAAAGATGTTTAAATCTTTAAACTGATTTTTTTATAGGAGAGATAATCTTTGCGTTTTGTTCGGCAGTTGTTGTGTAAGTTTTCTGGGCAAAAAACGGGATAGTTTGATAAAATTGTTGAATTAAATTTTTTTTAGTGTATTAATAACTTAGCTTAAAGGGTGTTTTTGCCCGCAATTGTTTATTTTAAATATGAAATAGGGTTGTAAAAATGGTATCATTGGCCGAAAGAATGGCATCAAATATGGATTTTGCTGCATTTAGCAAAGCAGATGAATTAAAGAAAAGACTTTGGTTTACGGTTTTTGCTTTAATCGTTTTTCGTTTAGGCACATTTATTCCGTTGCCGGGAATTGATCCGAATGTTTTGTCTGACATTTTTGCCAGAAATTCCGGCGGTATTCTCGGTATGTTTAATATGTTTGCCGGTGGTGCGTTGGAACGTATGACTATTTTTGCACTGAATATTATGCCGTATATTTCCGCGTCAATTATTATTCAGCTTGGACAATCGGTTATTCCGTCTTTGGCTGCGTTGAAGAAAGAAGGCGAAGCCGGACACCGGAAGATTACGCAGATGACCCGTTATCTGACGGTTTTGATTACGATTGTTCAGGGGTATGGTATTGCCGTCGGTTTGCAGAGTATGACGGGAAGCGCCGGAATTTCTGCTGTTGTTAATCCAGGATTTGTTTTCATTTTTACAACGGTTGTTTCTTTGGTTGGCGGAACGATGTTTATCGTCTGGCTGGGTGAACAGATTACTTCCCGCGGCGTCGGCAACGGCTCTTCGCTGATTATTACAGTCGGTATTATTGCCAATATTCCGTCAGCATTAGCACAGACTTTTGAGTTGGGGCGCGTTGGTTCCATGTCTTTGGGCGTTATTGCTTTGCTGATGATTATGGTTTTGCTGCTGATTTATGTTATCGTTTTGGTGGAACGTGCTCAGCGTAAGATTACCATCCAGTATCCGAAGCGTCAGGTCGGTATGAGAATGACAGCCGCAGAAAGTTCGCATTTGCCGTTGAAAATTAACCCGACGGGTGTTATTCCGCCGATTTTCGCCAGCTCTTTGCTGTTGCTGCCGATTACGATTGCCAATTTGTCAGCGGAAAACGGTCCGGCTTGGGTTCAGACTTTGAGCCAGCTGCTGGGACACGGACAGCCTCTGTATTTGGGGTTGTATGCTTTCCTCATCGCTTTCTTTGCCTTTTTCTATACTGCGGTTGTTTTCAATCCTGAAGACACGGCCGATAACCTGAAAAAACATGGTGGTTTCATTGCCGGTATCCGTCCTGGAAAGAATACGGCGGAATATTTGGATTATGTTATTACCAGACTGACTGTCCTTGGCGCTTTTTATCTGGTTGCCCTGTGTATTTTGCCTGAAATTTTGATTTCAAAATTGTCGGTTCCGTTTGTTTTGGGCGGTACGACACTGCTTATCGTTGTTCAGGTTACCATGGATTTTGTCGGTCAGCTGCAGTCCCATCTGATTGCCTATCAGTATGAAGGGCTGATTAAAAAGGCTGCTTTGGCAAACAAAGGAAAGAGAAGATAATGGATAAAAACGGAATTGGCCGGCATATTATCTTTACCGGCGTGCCGGGCTGCGGTAAGGGAACTCAAGCGCGAATCCTGAAAGACAAACTGTCTATTCCTCATTTTTCTACGGGGGAAATGTTGCGGGCTGAAGCTGCCAAGGCGACACCTTTGGGGCTTGAAATTAAGGCTCTTTTAGACAGGGGTGAATTTGCGACCGATGAAATGATTATTAAAATGGTTGCCGGGCGAATCGACCAGGATGACTGTAAAAACGGATTCATTTTGGACGGTTTTCCGAGAACATTGCCGCAGGCAGAAGCTTTAGAAGGTATGTTGGCTGAGCGCGGAATCAATTTGGATGCCGTGATTGAAATTCAGGTGCCGGATGAAATTATTATGGAGAGAATTTTAGGGCGTTATGCCTGTATGAAATGCGGCGCCGGTTATCATGACAAGTTCCAAAAGCCTAAGATTTACGGCGTTTGCGATGTTTGCGGCGGAACGAATTTTTACCGTCGGGTTGATGATAACCGTACGACGGTTCAAAACCGTTTGGTCAATTATCGCGCTCTGACCTATCCGACGATTCCGTTCTTTGAGAAAAAAGGATTGTTACGCTGTGTAGACGGTACCGGGACGATAGAGGCTGTAAGCAAGAAAATTGACAGTGTTCTGGGAATTGCCTAGTCATGGTTTCAGCCGAAAGAGAATCGGCGGGCGAGAATCGTCTTTTTGAGAATCCGGTGTTATCGCTTTGTTTGTTTCTGCTTGCTATTTATGATGGGCTGACGGTGGCGAATTTGGCCTGAAAAATATTTTTTCTTAAAAAAAATTGGTGTTTTTTAAGAAAAATTAACGAATGGAGGTTGACACATTTAAATTATAGCCTATAATCCGGCTTAATTTTGAAAAGTGGTGATCAACTTTTTAAATGTAATAATTAATTATAAAGAATGGAGAGTTAATTTGGCTCGTATAGCTGGTGTAAATATTCCGTCTGCCAAGAAAATTGAAGTCGCTCTGACTTATATCTATGGCATAGGAAGAAAAACTGCTCAAGATATTTGCGCAAAATCGGGAATCTCCCCTGAACTTCGTGTTCATCAGATGTCTGATGAAGATGTTGCCAAAATCCGTGAAGTTATTGATCACGGATATTTGGTTGAAGGTGAATTACGCCGTGAAGTTGGTGTCAACATTAAAAGATTGATGGATTTGGGCTGTTACAGAGGCCTGAGACACCGTAAAGGTTTGCCTGTTCGTGGACAAAGCACAAAACAAAATGCCAGAACACGCAAGGGTAAACGTAAGACCGTGGCTAATAAGAAGAAGTAAGAGGTAGACCCAAATGGCAAAAACTGTACAACGTATTAAGAAAAAAGAAAAGAAGAATATCACGGCCGGCGTTGCCCATGTGAATTCTACTTTTAACAATACCAGAGTAACGATTACGGATGCTCAGGGTAATACTGTTTCTTGGTCTACTGCCGGTGCTAACGGTTTTAAAGGTTCAAGAAAGTCTACGCCTTATGCTGCTCAGATTGCTGCCGAAGAGGCTGGCAAAAAGGCTCAGGAAAACGGTATGAAAACCTTGGAAGTTGAAGTTAAGGGACCTGGTTCTGGTAGAGAATCTGCGATTAGAGCTTTGCAGGTTATCGGTTTTACCATTACGACAATTCGTGATGTTACGCCGATTCCGCACAATGGCTGCCGCTTGAGAAAGAGACGTCGCGTTTAGTTTTATTTTGGGAAAGATGAGGCTTTCGGCCTCGTCGTTCTCGTTTTCAAAATGTTGCATATACACTAAAAGAGGACATACCAGTGATTCAAAAGAATTGGCAAGAATTAATTAAACCGACAAACTTAGAGGTTGAGTCTAACGACAACAAAGCTAAGATTGTGGTTGAACCTTTAGAAAGAGGCTTTGGCTTAACTTTAGGTAATGCATTAAGAAGAGTTTTGTTATCTTCTCTTCAGGGCGGTGCTGTTACGGCAATCAAAATCAACGGTGTTTTACATGAATTTTCTGTAGTTCCCGGTGTTCGCGAAGATGTGACGGATATTGTCTTAAATATTAAATGTCTGGCAGTTGCCGTTAACGGCGAAGGTCCGAAGACGATGACTTTGAAAGCCGAAGGGCCTTGCGAAGTTACTGCCGCCATGATTGAAACTGGTCATGATGTTGAGATTAAAAATCCGGAACTGGTTATTTGTAATCTTGATGCCGGCGCTAAAATCAACATGGAACTGACGGTAAATACCGGCAAAGGTTACGTTCCTGCTGCCATGAACAAGGCACCGGATGCTCCGATTGGCGTTATTGCTGTTGATGCAATTTATTCTCCGGTCAGAAAAGTTTCCTACAAGGTTGACAATACCCGTGTCGGCCAGGTTACAGACTATGATAAATTGACAATGGTTATTGAAACCAACGGCGTTGTTACTCCTGAGGATGCTGTTGCTTATGCTGCCAGAATTTTACAGGATCAGTTGAAACCCTTCATTAACTTTGATGAGCCGGAAGCTGAAACTGAAGTTGAAAAAGAAGAACTTCCGTTTAATAAGAATCTGCTTAAAAAGGTTGATGAGCTGGAGTTGTCCGTTCGTTCTGCAAATTGCCTGAAAAATGACAATATTGTTTATATTGGTGATTTGGTTCAGAAGACCGAAGCTGAAATGCTGAGAACTCCGAATTTTGGCCGTAAATCTTTGAATGAAATCAAAGAAGTTCTGGCTAAAATGGGAATTCATCTTGGTATGGATACTCCGGGTTGGCCGCCTGAGAATATTGAAGAACTGGTCAGAAGAACAGATGACCATTTCTAAATAGTTAGAAAATTAAAATCCTCTGCTTTTGCAGGGGGTTTTTTTGCATCATGAAAACTGCCGGCGAGTCCGGTAGTTCTAACAAGTTTATAGATTTGTGTATAAAAAACTCCTTTGCTATTATGAAAGAGACTGGCTGGCAACAGTCATTATATAAGCAAAGGAGTTTTTTAATGAACATACATACAATAGCACAAGGACTTGGAAATTGTAAATACCATGTTGTTTCCGTCATGTCAGACCGTTATGCGGCCTTAAGGTGTTTGCAGGCGCTGTTAGGGCTGTCCCTTAAAGAAGAACCCCCGCTAAGCTATAGGTTCCTTTTTTTGTTGACTTTTGTCTAGCCTGTGGTAGAGTTTGAGTTGAAAAAATATTATTAACTTAATAAAAAATATAATTATGAAAACAGAAAAAGACTCTCCTTGTTTATGTCGTGATGATGACAATGTTTTTACAGGTTTTTATCAACATGGGATTTTTTCCCGTTTTTGGCGTTATGTCCGTCGAGAGAAAAAATATGCTTTCCGTGTTGTTTATTCTGATGGTTTGATTAGTCCTTATAAAGAAGATATGTCCGGCCGAACACCTGTTGGAATCGCCTTTTGCTGTTATATAATTGCATTGGCGGATTCTGAATGCGAGGTCACAGATTCGAAAATAGAAGAATATTGCAATCAACATTCGTTTTGCGAGCAGAATGATATTTTGGCAGACAAGGATATTTGGGAGTGTATTGCTGCGAATTTGGGAGATATTAATGCTGCAATGAGAGAAATCGGTGGGCAGCCTCTGAAAGATGGATGTTACTGGATTGATGAACGATCGTCAATTTATGGTTATCCGTACTATTGTAATTTGCGCACTGGAGAGTGTAATTTTATAGAAAACGCGGCTTTTATCCGCCCGATATTAACAAATTTTTGATATGTTGTTTTATTATTAAATTTTATGGTTATGAAAAATAAAACGATTTACAATGTTCTGAGTTTTGTTTTAGTTATTGCTGTCGTTGCTGCGTTTATCATCGGAGTTGTTGTTGATGATATTCCAAGTTTTGTGTGTGCCGCTTCTATTCTTATTGCCTTTGCGGGAGTTCCTCTGCAGTTATGGTATGACCGGACTAAAGAGAAAGCGGATCCTTTGAATTTTGAGAGGCGTAAAAAGGCGCTTTTATATGCTGTTGAGGCAGAGCGCGGATTGAAAGACGATTTTGTTGGAAACAACGGAGCGGAAATGTATGAGCATTTTCTTGATGTGGGATTTATTCATGAATTTTCTGACGACGGTGTTTTGCGATGGGAGGTTACTCGTTATGGATGTCGGCGCAAAAAGGAAATTTTTATTTAAACAAAAAGGGTATTCTATACGAATACCCTTTTATGATTCGAACGTAACACTACCTGCGTGAGCAGATAGATGTAGACATTCCAGCCCAGCCGTTAGGCTTGCGTAGCGTTTGGGCTGGGCGAACGAAGTTCGAAATGGTTAATACCACTTGCGTTAGCTAGTGGAAGTTTATTATATTCTCTTACGGAAAACCCCGGATTTAAGGGGGCTAACGTGTTGTTTCAACACTTTCCCACGCCAGAGAGCGTGGTTAAATAGCTAGATTTGTAGCCGGGATAGTATCCTCAGTAAATTGGGAGATATCTATTTAGAATGAATGATTATGGCAATATTAATTGAGCATTCCTGTGGGTGTTTTTATCATGCAGCCATAGAAAAATAGCTGCTTCTAATTTAAGGTTTTTTTAGGGCAACTATATGTTTAATTGGGATATTTTGTATGGCTTACAACAAGTAATACGATGGGAATTGTAATGTGCGTTTAATTTGAGACATTTGTGTATAGCCCGTCCGTGTAAGGTGTTGTTGTTGTTTAAATTATATTCATAGTAATTCAGTATTTTGAGCAAAATGTTCATTCAATATTAAGTGAAGTGAGAATAAGGTCGTTTCAAAAGAGTATATACCGGATGAACAAAATGATATTGTATATTTTGATTGCTGCACTTTTTAGGACAGTTGATACGTTTATTGACAAAGTTCTCACGCAGAAAGGGATTAGCCGTTTTGATTATTTCTTTTATATGTGTGTCTCTATGCTGCCGTTCGCGGCTGTAATGATGTTGTATGAGCCTTTGAAGATGAAACTTGAATTGTTTCCTTTAATGTTGCTGGCGCTGGCTGCTTTGTTACGTTATTACCAACAGCATGCCGTTGTTGGAATGGTCAGAAAACTGGAACCTTACCAGTACCAAACCTACTTGACGATGGGACTTGTTATAACCTATCTCATTGATTGTTATTTAGGGACAAGAATTTTAGGCTGGCAAAGCGTGGTGTCGGTGGTTCTAGTGCTTGGCGGCGTGTCACTGATTGGGAATTTTCGTTTTGAATATAATTCTTTGAATAAGGATATTGTGATTCGTATTTTATGTGGCATTCTTCAAGGCTATGTAACCTTTTATATTTTGAAATATTGGTCGAATGCTTTTTATATTTTCAGTTTGAATTTTGTTTTAACAGTGCCTTTTATAAAAAAATATTGTTCTGAGGAACACCATAACCGTACGGAAATAATAAAATGGGTGTTTTTGCAGCAGGCATTCGGCTTTATTGCCGTTTATTTGACGAATTCATTAATGGCCAAATCTGTTACCGTCGGTATTTATGTTGTTCCTGTTGCTATTGTTATGGCTTTCTTGTTTTCGTTTTTCAAAAACTATAGCGGAAAAAGATTTGTGGCTAAAGATGCGCTGGCTGTTGCCATGGTGACAATCGGTGTCTTGCTGTTGAAATAAATCAGCTCAGGGAAGAGACTTTTTACTTGCTTTTCAATTTATTGTGTGTTACAAACGCTGTCGAATGAGATGTTTTCATGCATGAACGTACAAGCGTATCCGTGGTGAAAACAAGGTTTTATCCGCTTTGCCCGGCAAAGCACAGCAAAAATGAAAGGTATAAGTCATGAGACATGGAATGGCACACAGAAAATTTAGTATGACCAAAAGTCAGAGAAGAGCTTTGTTCTCTAATTTAACAAATGCTTTGTTAACACATGAACAGATTAAAATTACTCTTCCGCGTGCAAAAGAATTGAGAACTTTTGCTGACAATATGATTACTTTTGCCAAAAAAGGCGATTTGAACAGCAGAAGAATGGCTTTGTCTTTCCTGCGTGACAACGAAGTTGTCAGCAAGCTGTTTTCTACTTTGGCTGAACGTTATAAAGACCGCAACGGCGGTTATACCCGCGTTTTGAAAGCCGGTTTCCGTTATGGCGACTGCGCAGACATGGCTATTATTGAATTGGTAGACCGTGACGTTAAGGCTAAAGGCGCTAAGGATTTGGCTCGTGTTGCCGCAGAAAAAGCCGCAATGGCCGAAGCTGAAAATGCTCAGGAAAGCAAATAAGGCATATTTTGATTTATGTTGAAAAGTCCCTCTGTTTAAGGCAGGGGGATTTTTTTTATTAGCTGTTATTTTTGTAACAAGTCGTTGTCTTGGAAAATTTGGTATGATTGCGAATCGTCGTTGGTGACTGTGGCTGTAAGGGCTTGAAAATGTGCATCCTGATTGCTGTAATCCATTAAATGTTTAATGGTTTCCGGTGCACTTCCTGCGGCAACAGCCAAGGTCAGCGGATAAATTTCGTGTCCGCCGAAGTCAAACGGAATATTGGGATTGGCGCCGCCCTGCAGAAGGGCTAAAATCGCCTCATGAGAGACTTTATTGATTAAAGCGGTATAAAGAGGTGTATAGCCGGAACCATCCGCTTCATTGGGGCTTAAACCGTAGTTAATCAGCAGGCGAATATTCTCAGGGTTGGCTTTTCTGTTTAAAGAAACAGTCAGCAGGTTTTGCTTATGCGTATTTTGAAAGCGTATGTCCGCGCCGGCGTTAATCAGGCTTTTGAGAATTGATGGATTGTCATTTGCTGCACAGGCAACGGCCAGAGGCGTGTAATCTTCATTATATTTGCGGTTCAGGTAAGCGCCGTCAATGATGGCCTGGTCAACGTAGGCCTGGTTATTTTCAATAATTCCGAGGTACAGCATTTTATCAGCGTTGTTTGTCTGTGCCGGCGTCGGGAGAGAGTAGAGCAAAGCCAAAATAAAAGCGATGATATTTTTCATTTTTGTTCCGCGGTTAGTAAGAAACCGCCAGTCGAAATTGGCCGGCGGTTTCATTTTGAGTTTATTATTCGTACAGATGCGGCATCTGAGCTTCTTCCATCAGGTTGTTGATGAAATCCTCAAGCTTCAGAATTTCCTGTTTTTCAACGCCTAAACGTCTGACGGTTACGGTGCCGTTTTCCTTTTCCTTGGCGCCGACAACGGCAATCACCGGAATTTTTGCCAATGAGTGTTCGCGAACTTTGTAGTTGATTTTCTCATTGCGCAAGTCGGTTTTGGCTTTCAGACCGGCACGATTGAGTTTTTCGGCGACTTCTTCGGCGTAAGAATCGAATTCGCTGACAATCGGGCAGACGACAACCTGTTCCGGCGACAGCCAGAGCGGCAGTTTGCCGGCATGGTTTTCAATCAAAATACCAAGGAAGCGTTCGATAGAGCCGAACAAAGCGCGGTGCAACATGACCGGGCGGTGTTTTTCGCCGTCTTCACCGATATAGGAGATGTCGAAACGTTCGGGGAGATTCATGTCTACCTGAATTGTTCCGCACTGCCATTCACGGCCGATAGCGTCTTTCAAAATAAATTCGAGTTTCGGACCGTAGAATGCGCCTTCACCTTCATTAATCTCAAAAGCATAGCCATGAGAGGTGAGGGCGTTGGACAAAGCGTTTTCACACAAATCCCAGATTTCGTCAGAGCCGATACGATAAATACTGTCGGGACGAGTGGAGAGATAAATCTTGACGTCATCAAAACCAAAGTCTTTATAAATGTCGAGAATCAGTTTCAATGTGGTGATGCATTCTTCTTCCATTTGTTCCGGTGTGCAGAAGATGTGGGCATCGTCCTGTGTGAATTCGCGAACGCGCATCAATCCCATCAGAGAACCGGAAGCTTCATAGCGGTTGACTTTGCCGAACTCGGCGACGCGCAGTGGCAGGTCACGGTAAGACTTGATGCCCTGCTTGTAGACGAGCAGACCGCCCGGGCAGTTCATCGGTTTGATGCAGAACCATTTGCCGTCTTCGGTTTGGCCGGAATAGTTATGTGCTCCGTACTTGTCCCAGTGTCCGGACGTTTCCCATAAAACACGATCCATGACGCGCGGTGTGGAAATTTCGACGTAGCCGTTGTGTTCCTGGCGGTTGCGCATATATTCAATCAGTTTGCGGTAAACACGGTAGCCTTTGTCATGCCAGAAAACGGCGCCCGGTGCATATTCCGGTTCAAAGTGGAACAAATCCATTTCCTTGCCGAGTTTGCGGTGATCGCGCTTTTCGGCTTCTTCCAGCATTTCCAGATAGGCCTTAAGGTCTTTTTTGTCGGCCCAGGCCGTGGCATAAATACGTTGCAGCATTTCTTTGCTTGAATCGCCGCGCCAATAAGCGCCGGCAACTTTCATCAGCTTGAAAGCATCGCCGATTTTGCCGGTTGAGGGAACGTGAGGCCCGCGGCAAAGGTCGGTAAAGTCGCCCTGACGATACAGCGAGATAATCTCGCCTTCCGGCAGGTCACTGATGATTTCAGCTTTGTAATGTTCGCCTTTGTCGTTAAAAAATTTAATGGCATCTTCGCGGGGCATGACAACGCGCTCAAGCTTCTCGTCGCGTTTGACGATTTCATGCATCTTTGCCTCGATTTTTTCAAAATCTTCCGTCGTAAACGGCTCTTTGCGGGCAAAGTCATAATAAAAACCGTTTTCGATAGCCGGCCCGATGGTAACCTGGACGTCCGGCCACAGTTCTTTAACCGCCTGCGCCATAACGTGCGAACAGCTGTGGCGCAAGATGTGTAAACCCTCTTTATCCTTGCCGGTGATGATAGTCACGGTTGCGTCGGTAGTGATAGGAGTGCTTAAGTCTTGTGTTTTGCCGTTTACTGTAATAGCTAAAGCCGCCTTGGCCAAACCTGCACTAATCTTATTCGCGATGTCAAATCCGTTGACCCCGCTTTCCATCTCTAAAACACTTCCGTCAGGAAGTTTAATCGCAACCATGTTAAATTCCTTTGTTAATTTAGTTTATTATTTCTGCTGACGCCGGATTGCTCCGAGTCAACTTATTGATTATTGAGCAGTTCTTTATAAACTGCAACAGTTTTTTCGCACATAATGTCTTTGGTAAAGTTATCATGCACGTTTTTGATTCCCGCTTTGGCGATTTTTCTCACTTCGTCGGGAGACAAGTCCAGCGCCCAGTCGATGGCTTCGGCCAAAGACGCCGGATTATTGCTGTAAAAAAACTTTCCGGTAACGCCGTCGGTAATCGTGTCCAGCGAACCGCCGATGTTTGAGGCTACCACGACTTTCCCCATCGCCTGCCCCTCAATTGAAATGCGTCCGAACGCCTCCGGCTCAATGGCCGTTGACAGAACCACGTTTGATACCATCATCAGCGCCGAAACGTCGGATGTTTGACCGTAGAAGGCAACCGACCCTTCCAGATGATATTTTTTAACCAGTTCGCGCAGATATTCGGAGTATTTGACCCGGCCCTGATCCGGCCCCACAATCAGACAGTAAAAATCTTTGTGTTTGAGCAAAGACAAAGCTTCAATCAGCAAATGCTGGCCTTTCCAGTTGGTCAGCCGGCCGATAAGCAGCAAAACGGGTTTGTCTTCCGGAATGTTATATTCTTTAACGGTTTTGATAATCCGCTCTTGCGAAACCGTATCCGGATTAAACTTTTCAATATCCACACAGCGGTGAACCAGCCGGATTTTCCCTTCGGCGATTTTATAGTTGCCGAGGATATGCTTTTTAATATGCTCGGAAATGGCAATAACCCGCTCCCCGTATGTCATAATGCGGTTATACAGCTTTTTAATGCCCCAGGGGCCGAGGCCGTAGGTTCCGTGAAAAGTCGTCATAAAATGAACGCCGGCGCGTTTGGCTGCCCAATAAGCGCTCCAGGCCGGCGCACGGGAACGGGCATGAACGATGTTAATGCCGTTGTCACGGATAAACTGTTCCAGCTTTTTGGCGTTAGCCCGCATTTTGAAAATATTTTTGCTTTTCAGCGGCAGGGTGAGATGCGGCACTTTGGCCTTTTCCAAATCATAAACCATACGTCCGCCTTGCGAGGCGACAAAATTTTTAATTCCGTGCTGCTGCATGTAAGTGGCGATTTCTACCGTGCCGCGCTCAACGCCGCCCATTTCCAGCTCCGGCAGAACTTGTAACACGACCGGAGAATTTTCTTTGCTATTTGACATTTTATTGCTACAATCCTCGAAAATGATAAATCAGGGAGTGCTCGTCAGATGACCGATTACACATTTAAGTCAAACTTTACAACGAAAATTGATTTCCGCCAAGCAAAAACACCAAAAACTAACAGCCTGACCGTGGTTTATATCCACGGGCTTTATTCTGACTGCTGGGGTCGCAAACCTGAAAACGTAATGGAGTGGTGTGCTGCCAACGGTGTGAACTTTTTTCGCTTTGAACTGGCCGGGCACGGTTCCGATTCGGCCCGCTATGAAGAAACGGACGTAAACATCTGGAAAGCGCAGCTGCTGGAAGTGATTGACGATATTGTCAAAACCGACGTTATTCTGGCCGGATCGTCGTTGGGTGGCTGGCTGAGTCTGCTGGCGGCCTTGGAACGCCCCGAAAAAGTCAAAGGTGTGCTGGGACTGGCTGCCGCACCTGATTTTACCGCAGATTTGGAAACTTATATTTTTACGCCGGAACAAAAGGAAAAATTATACGGTGAGGGGCGTCTGGAGTTTGTGAATGCTGATTTTACTTATGTTTTTACCAGAGCGTTGTTTGAAACCGGCCGGCAGAATATGCTGCTGAACCGGAGCTTGCCGATTAAATGTCCGGTTCATCTGATACAGGGACAAAAAGATGCCAGCCTTGACCCGAAAAAAGCGTTGAATATCGCCAAATGTTTGGAATCGTCGGAAGTCATTGTCAAATTGCTGAAAGACAGCAACCATCGGCTGGGCAAAGACGAAGATTTGGCTGAAGCCCGCTATTCTCTTGAAGCTCTTGTTTCCCGCGCCGGAAAGTAGCCCTCCC
>OLIW01001885.1_pt1 | contig 17059 bp, 19 predicted proteins | sample 1601321 | NCBI WGS metagenome assembly OLIW01 (sample SAMEA2452114, study PRJEB22498) | human gut metagenome
AGTACTACTATGTTAAAGTAAAAAAGTCAGTTGCTGGAAATGCAAACTTCTATTTATTTGAAATATGTATATTTTCTATATTTGCGCTCATCTCTCTTGCAATAATATTTTGAATTTGTGCAATTTCACTTGTTTCTAATTTTTCTGCTTTAATTACAACATTTACATTAACATCATTTACTAAAATTAACACATCTTGAAAGCCCTTGCTCTTAATTAAATTTTCAGCTATCATAATAGCATTTTTAGTATTATTAATTTCTGTTATTTCATTTTGTGCTATTGCTTTTTGTTCTGTTCCAATAGTATTAGAATCTAACATTTTTTGGTAACTTTCTAGCATACCAGAGTACATATTATCTCTTTCTAATTTAGAAGATGCAAAATAATTATCATCGCTATTTTGTATTTGCTCTTCTTGACTTATTTGGGTTGAAGTTTCTTCTTCATTTTTTATTGGTAAACTATTCTCTATATTTGTAATATTTTCTTCTAATGCTTGACTACTAACCAATGTTGCATCTCCTATACCTGCTATTTGTAAATTATTACTCTCCTGAATATTATTATTAAAGTTACTTGTATAATTTAAATAACCTGATGTAATTAGCATTAGTGCTATTACCAAAATAACTAACTGATTTCTTTTAATAATTTTCATACTATTTTTATCCTCCCTTTTAATTATTATATGATTTTGCTTGCTACATTTCCGATTTCATTGGAAATACTTGTATTTTATGTGTTGGTAAACCTGTGGCCGCTTCTACAGCCTGAATAATATTAGTTTTTACTGTAGCATTTTCTCCCCCTCCGTGCTATTATAATGGCACCTTTTATTTGTGGCATAATTGTTTTTTGTGTAATTGGTATTTTTTCCCCGTTTTCTTCTTTATATATTACCTCTTTTGAAGTATCACTTTCTGTAATTTTTCTTGTTCCGCCAGATGTATCTGTTTCTTCTGTTTGGCTTTCCTTTATATCTTCATTATACATTGCAACTAATTGGCTAGTTTCTGAATATGTAATTAATACATCAACATCTCCTACACCTTCTATTTTCCTTAAAATTTCTTCTAGTCTTTCTTCTAAATTTGTTTTTCCTGTTTCTATGTTTGTATTAATATTGTTTGTTTTTTCTGCCAGCTGTTTATATCCATCACTTTTTTCATTTATACTATTTTTGTTATCATCATTCCATATTGTATTGATTGCAATAATGGTAATTATTAATATAATTAAAAATACCACTAAATTTTCTATTTTCTTTTTATTAGTTTGTTCTTTTTGTGTATTAATCATTGATTTTATTTTTTCAATTTGCTTTTGAAACATACTTTCCTCCTTTAGAATTTTATATTAAACTATTCATTAATTTTTATTTTTTCAATTTCTACCTCATATGTTTTGTTTAAAGATTCCTTTAGTTCTTTTAATAAATTATATGATACTTTATTTTCATCTTCTTTTTGTTGATTATTTTTATTTGTTACTTCTATTTTAATTTCATTAATTTTAGCTAAATTATTTTGTTTTTTTTCTGTTTGTGATATTTGTAAAATAATTTCATAAATCTTGCCAAAGTTGTTCTCATCTTTTGTTTCTACTTTCACTTCAATATCGTTTACTTCATAGCCTTTTTCTTCTACATTTTTTGTTATATCTTGTTTTAATTTAGTTATATAGGTTTTTTCAATACTGATTGTTGTATTTATGCTATCTACTTCAATTGTATTTTGGCTTAATGTCGAGTCTAAGTTAAAAATATTTTCAATTTTGATTTCTTCATTTGAAAATTTTGAAATTACTGGTGAAATAATAGCAAATAAAATATATACACCAATGACTGTTTTTATATATTTTTTATTATTTCCTTCTGGTAAAACAATTTCCAATATAGTTGCAATAATAACACTAACAATAACTTCACTAGCCCAAGAACTAATAAATTCAATCATAAGAATACCTTCTTTGGTTAATAAATTGTATTTACCTATACATCAATCCACTATTAGAGATTTTAACAGCTAATGTTATTCCTATTAATAGCATTGTAGAGGCTGCAAATAAAATTGCTAATAATATTTTAAAACTATCTGCCATTTGATCTAAAAGCTTTACAATTTTTTCGTCAGCAATTACCTCACAAATAGCTGATGTTATATAATAGCAAATAGTTAATACTGACAATCTAATAATTGGTAATATGCAAATTCCTATTATAATAACAATTCCTACTAGCCCAACAGCATTTTTTAATACAGCACTGCATCCAATTACAGTGTCAACTGCATCTCCTAGTATTTTTCCAACTATAGGTATAAAACTACTGACTGCAGCTTTTGCTGTTTTTGCTGTTATTCCATCAACAGAACTTGTTAGAGTTCCTTCTATTGACAATACTCCTACAAATACAGTTAATACTATTCCTAATACCCATACAATGCTAGATTTAAAATATTTAGACAATTTGTTTATTTGAATTTTATTAGATATATTTGATATAATTCCTAAAACAGTTGAAATTAGCAATAATGGTAAAATAATTGTTATAATACCATTTCCAATAAATCCAATTAAAAATAAAATTACAGGTTGTACCACATTTGCAGTTGTAATATTTCCTGTTGTTATCATTAATGTTATTAAAATTGGTATTAGGCTATTCATAAATCCCACTAAATTTTGTATTGTCTGTTTTGTTATTTCTATAATTGATGTAAAATTTGTCATTATAAGTGTAACAATTAATATATATTCCACATAATATGTAATTTGCGAAATTCCTTTATTATTTAGTCCTTCACTAAAAGTCTTTAGAATGCTATGTATTACAATAATAACTAGTATACTTCCTAAAGCTGTAATTCCACTGGCAACTTCTTTTCCTATTATAGAAACAATAGCCCTATATATAATTCCATTATCTATTTTTCCAGTAATTGCAGAATTAAATAGCTCACCAATATTTAGTTCTGGAAAAATATTTTGAGTATATTTATCTGCTTCTTGAATAAAACTGGAAATATTTAATTCTTCTGTTTGTTCTTGTAGTATGTCTTCTGCTGAGCTATAAACAACTTGTGGCACTAGTAGTATTAGAATGATTAATATAATACAACATGTTTTTTTCATCTTTAGCATTTCCTTTTTTATGGTAAAATTTTTATAATTAATTCTAATAATGCAGAAATAATAGGAATAGACATACCAATAATAATTACTTTTCCCCCTAAATCTATTTTACTTGCTATGGCTGCTTCTCCAGAATCTTTGCAAATGCTAACTGCAAATTCTGTTAGAAATGCAATTCCTGTTATTTTTAATAAAATAGTTAAAAATTGATTACTAATATTTGCTTTTGTTGATAAATTACTTAATAAATTAACAATCCCATTAATTTTGTCTAAAGATAAAAACAGTATTATTGTTCCTGCTAATAGAGAAATATATATAACAAATTCTGGCTTGTACTGTTTTAAAATAATAATAGCAATTAGTGCAACAAGACCAATTCCAATGATTTTTACAATTTCCATAAACCTTTTCCATCCTATTTACAAGTCAAAAACTGTTCTAACAGTTGAAAATAGTGTGCTTATTTCTTTTATAACTATAGTAAGGACTATAACGACGCCCGCTAATGTTGTCATCATTGCTTGATCTTCTCGTCCAGCTTTTGTTAATATTTGATGCAATACCGCAACAATAATTCCAATACCCGCTATTTTAAATAAAAGATTAATATCCATTCTATCCTCCTATTTATATCAATACAATAATAATTGCTAAGCCTGTTATAATTCCCAATGTTTTATATAATTTTTCGTTTTTTGCTTTTTCTTTTTCTGCTTCTTCTATTTGAATATTTAAAAAAGATATGCATAAATCTATTTGCGAAATTTGTCCCTCTATATCGGTTTTACCAAGTAATTTACTCAGGTTTTTAATTGTTTCTTTATCTTCTATTGTTAAATTTAAGTAAGACATGTCTACTGCTTTATTAAAGCTTTCTGTTGCATTACATGTTTTCATATTGTTGCAAATACATAAAAATGTTGTACCTACTATACCTTTTATCGATTTTGATATGTCCATAAATATTTCGTTTAAAGGTGCATATGTATATTTCAGTTTTGTTTTAAAAATATTAAGTGCATTTTTAAAATCTTTTAGTTCATTTACTCTATTGCTATATTTTTTTGAAAATAAAATTCCAGCATAAGATGAGCTAGCAAATATTGCTATATATATAATAATTTTAAATATTAGCATTATATATCTCCTTATATTTATTTATATGCTGCTTGTACAATTTTAGAACGTAAAAATATAAATTTTTTAGATTGCTAATATATACATATTAATAAAGGCAAAGTTATAAAACTTTGCCTTTATTAGTATAGTACATAATCTGAATTAATTTTATTTAAGCAATATACTTTTTCAATATCTCCCTTTTGTCCTTTGTTACTAATAAAAATAATTCTTTCAAATATATGTGTATTGATTAAATTTTTTAGTGCAGGGTTTAGTGATAAATCTTCCAAACTACCACCATGTGCTGTAAATATTCCTTTAATTCCGCAACACACCGCATAGTTTATTGCCTCCACATCTGCCTCGCTTCCTATCTCATCAGCTACAATTACATTTGGCGCCATGGAGCGGATTAGCATCTTCATTCCAATTGCCTTTGGAATATTGTCTAATACATCTGTTTTTATTCCTACGTCATTTTGTGGCATTCCTTTATACATTGCTGCAATTTCTCCTCTTTCGTCTACTAGCCCTACTGTTAGTCCCTTTAATTTAATTTGCTCTATTCCAGTACTAATTTTTCTTATTAAGTCTCTTAGTATTGTTGTTTTTCCAGCTCCAGGTGGTGATACAATTAGTGTATTAAAAACAGAATTGTTTTCGGTATCTATAACATATTTTGTTATTTTGTTGCTACATCCAATAATTTGTTTTGCCACTCTAAAGTTTAGGCTAGAAACATAATGTATATTAATAACTTTATTATTTTCTATTACAACACTTCCAGATATTCCAACTCTATGGCCTCCTTTAATAGTAATATAACCATTGCAAATTTGGTTTTGATAAGAATAAATAGAATTTTCACAAATAATTCTTAATGTCTCTAAAATGTCCTCTGTTGTTACATGATAGTCAAAGAGTTTTTCAGTTTGATTAAATTTTAGTATAATCGGCTTGTTTACTCTTAATCTAATTTCTTCTAAAGCAATATACATATTTGTATCATTTTTTTTAAAATACTCTTCTAGTAAAACAGCTATATTTTGTGGAAAATATTTAAATATATTAGAAATAAACATGGATTTGCTCCTTATATTTTGAATATAATTTAAGGACAAACTAAAATTAGTCTGTCCTTAAATTATATTCAAGTATTTATTTTTTAGAACTATTCTTCCCAATTATGGTATACTTCACTTACATCATCTAAATCTTCTAAATGTTCTATTAATAATCCCATTTTTCTTGCTTGCTCTGCTTCTAGTGTTATGTAATTTTGTGGAACCATTTGTATTTCTGCTTCGGCAAAGCTTAGTCCTGATTGTTCTAATTTTTCCCTTACTTCTGAAAAAGCATCTGGAGATGTTATAATTTCGTAATAGTCGTCACCAGTTTCAAAATTTTCAGCTCCAGCTTCAATTGCCAATAGCATTAAGTCATCTTCAGAAAGATTTGTTTCTTCTTTGTCTAATACAATTACACCTTTTTTATCAAATAAATATGAAACACATCCATTTGTTCCTAAGTTTCCACCAAATTTATCAAATATGTGTCTTACATCTGCTGCAGTTCTATTTCTATTATCTGTTGTTGCATTAACAATAATAGCAACACCACTTGGACCATATCCTTCGTATGTAATTTCTTCATAGTTTTCATTATTATCTGAACCTGCAGCCCTTTTAATTGCTTTGTCAATTGTATCATTTGGCATATTATTTGCCTTACATTTTGCAACAACATCTTTTAATTTTGAATTTGTATTAATATCTGGACCTCCAGATTTAACAGCCATTAATAATTCTCTTCCTAATTTTGTAAAAATCTTTCCTCTTGCTGCATCTGCTTTTCCTTTTTTTGCTGCAATATTATGCCATTTTGAGTGTCCTGACATTTTAATTCCTCCTTTTAAAATTTTTCAGTAATTTTAGTTATTAATTATTGTTTGGTTGAGTCTTTTAATTTATTAGCAAACATTAATTTACGAAAAAAATCTTTTATGTTCTTAAAACACTGCTTTACTTTTGCACTATTTTCTTTTACATTACCTAAAAAGTAAGATATAGAAAAGCCAATTATTAATAGTATAATTGATACAAAAGAGGCAATATTAAATCCTAATATACAACTATCATTTAAAACATTTGGTATTATTGATAGGAAAAAGCCAAATATAATTGAGAATGTAATTGTATAATATTTTTTTATAAAAATATTCATTATAAAAGAAATTCCTAATGCTCCTAGTCCTAGTCCAATACCAGCTGGTATTAATACATATAAGTTTAAATTTGCAAGAGAACTTACATATATTTCGTATAATCCTAGAGAAGATAATATAACAGCACTGTCAACTCCAGGGACAATAGAAGAGCCTGCAACAGCAACACCTAATAATACTGATTGAAATAAATTAGGATTTGTTACGGTAGGGAATAAGTCTTTATTAAAATAAAATAATGCTATTCCTATAGCAAAAGCTATTCCTACTAGAATATAATATTTTTTTTGGTATCCCTCTTTTTTTACTTCATGATAAAATGCGGGAATTGTTCCTAGAACTAATCCTAGAAAAGCAAATCTTGTATACATTTCATAGTGAATTAGTAAAAAATCAACTATTTTACTAAATATAAGCACACCTACTCCAAAGCCTAAAAATAATGGAACTAAAAATAAAAGGTTCTTTTTAAAATTTTTAAATAGTGTACCCATTGCATTAATAGTTTTTTGGTATAAACCAAATATAACTAATAGAACACTACCACTAAGTCCTGGTGCGATTCCTCCTATACCAACTATAATACCTTTTAGAAAATTAATCATTTTTTATCCTTTCTTTGCATCTATTTTTTTATTGCTTTTTATATTAAATATTATTTTATATAAAATTGTTTATGTATTTTTTTTATTTTTTTGCAAATAGATTTTTAAATTTAATTCCTAATAATTATATTATATATATGTAATAAAAACAAGTAATTATTTAATAATTACTTGTTTTTTGTTGTATTTTTTTATTTTATAAGAAAAAAATACATTTTTAATTATATTTCCAGCATTATGGCTTTCTTTTCTTTTAAAGATTTTGGTATATCTAATATTCTTTGGTTATCTGACCCTCTAAATTTTATTTCTGGATTTTTTCTTTCCTGAATAAATTTTCCATCTACTAATACGTCTATATTTTGCAAAACTTTATTTGTTGTATCATCATTTCTTGCTTCCAGTTGTTCTAATGTATATCCTGTATAACACCATACATCAAAATTAGGCTTTATTTTTCTTACATCTTGAATAAATTTTCCTACTTCTGAAATATTTTCCTTACATAAAGGCTCTCCACCACTAATTGTAATTCCATTTAAAATAGAATTTTTTTGTATTCTTTCTAAAATTTCTTGTTCATTAAATTCTTTACCATAATCATAGTTTTGCGCTACTTCATTATGACATCCTGGGCAATGATGTGGACATCCACTAACAAATAATACTGCTCTCCATCCCAATCCATTTGATATGCTTTCATCATAAAAACCTGCTATTTTCATTTATATCTTCTCCTTTTATGCTCCTTTTATTGAATCTAGCCCTGTATGTGTTACTCTATCTTTTAGTTCATCTAATTTTGCTGAATTCCAGCGAGAAGTTGTTCCTACTAAATATCCTGTAATTCTTTGAATTGTATCAATATTATCACTACCACATTTTGGACATTTTACTAAATTTGCATCTGCATTTTCGAATCCGCAATCTAAGCATCTTGATCTTGTATGGTTTATACTTCCATATCCCATATTATATTTATCCATTAAATCTACAACAGCTTGTACTGTTTGTGGGTTGTGTGTTGCATCTCCATCTAGTTCAATATAGAAAATGTGTCCTGCTCTGCATAAGTCATGATATGGAGCTTCTATTTTTGCTTTATGTTCTGCTGTACACTTATACCAAACTGGAACATGATTGCTATTTGTATAGTATTTTTTGTCTGTAATTCCTGGAATAATTCCAAATTCTTTTTTATCCATTTTTGTGAATCTTCCTGATAGTCCTTCTGCTGGTGTTGCTATTATTGAATAATTTAAATCATATTTTTCTGAAAATTCTCTAGTTAAATCTCTCATTGCTGTAATAATTTCAATTCCTAATTTTTGTGCCTCTTCAGACTCTCCATGATGTTTTCCAGTTAGAGCAATTAAACATTCTGCTAGTCCTATAAAGCCTATACTTAATGTTCCATGTTTTAGTACTGGTTCTACTGTGTCATTTGGTTTTAGCTTATCACTGTCAATCCACATTCCAGACATTAATAGTGGAAATTGTTTTGCTAGCGCTGTACATTGGAATTTATATCTTTCATATAGTTGTTGTGCTGCAATAGCTGTATATTTTTCTATTTCATTCATAAATATTTTTTTAACAGTTTTTTTGTATGCATCTGTCATTTCATTTTGGCTATTTATTCCTAAAGCAAATTTTTTGCCTACTTTTTCTTGTGCTTTTAGTGCAGACTCTATTGCTATTCTTGGTAAATTAACAGTTGTAAAAGACAAGTTTCCTCTACCAACAGAAGTTTTTTCACCATGTCTATCTTCAAATACTCTTGTTCTACATCCCATTGTTGCACATTCATAGTAGCTTCTGTCAGGGTCATCTGCTTTCCATTTTTCGTTTTGGTTAAATGTGGCATCTAAATTAATATAATTTGGGAAAAATCTTTTAGCTGCTACTTTGCAAGAAAATTGATATAAATCGTAGTTTCTATCCTCTGGTAAATAGTTTACTCCTCTTTTTTTCTTCCAGATTTGAATAGGAAATATTGCAGTTTCTCCATTGCCAACTCCTTCGTAGGTTGATTGCAAAATTTCTCTTATAATGCATCTGCCTTCTGGGGTTGTATCTGTTCCATAATTAATAGAACTAAATACCACTTGGTTTCCACCTCTTGAATGAATTGTATTCATATTATGTATAAATGCTTCCATAGCTTGATGTACTCTATTTACAGTATTATTTATAGCAATTTGTTTTACTCTTTCTTTACCTTTTAACCCTGTTAGTTCTTTTGTAATATAGTCATCTGGTTGGTAGTCTATAAGATCTGTTACATCAATTTCTAGGCTTTCTCCTTGTTTTTGTATTTCTTCTTGTAAAGTTCTTCTAACATATGGTGCTAAATAATAGTCGAAGTTTGGTATTGCTTGTCCACCATGCATTTCATTTTGAATAGTCTCCATAGAAATGCAGCCTATTATACTTGCTGTTTCTATTCTTTTAGCTGGTCTTGAAGAACCATGTCCTGCTCTAAAACCATTTTTTAGAATTTTATCTAATGGATGTTGCAAACATGTTAATGACTTTGTTGGATAATAGTCTTTATCATGAATATGAATATATCCTTTTTGCATTGCTTCTCTTACTTCTGGTGAAAGTAAAAAATCGTCTACAAATGGTTTTGTTGTTTCACTGGCAAATTTCATCATCATTCCAGCAGGAGTATCTGCATTCATATTTGCATTTTCTCTAGTAATATCGTTTGCCTTTGCTCCTATAATATCTAAAAATATTTCTTTTGTTTTTGATTTTCTTGCTACATCTCTATTATATCTATAAGTAATATAACTCTGAGCAACTTCTTTTCTACTAGAGCCCATCAATTTTTTCTCTACAACATCTTGAATTTCATATACACTAACTTGATTTTTATCTTCTAATTGTTTTTCTACACTACTTGAAATTTTATTTGCTAAGTCAATATCTACTCCGCCTACTGTTTGTGCCATTGCTTTTGTTATAGCATCTACAATTCTCTCCTTATTAAATTTTACTACTCTTCCATCTCTTTTAATTACTTGCATTTTGTTTCCCCCTATTTTATTACTAAGCAGACAATATGGCTTATTCCTCTTAAGTTTAATTTTTATTTTATTGTTGCTGTGCATTTATTTTATAAAAACATTTTTTTATTTAAAGTTGCTATAGCAACTTTTTTAATGTTAGTTTTTTATAGTTTTATTTTTTAGCTTAAATTCATTGTTTTTATGAAATATTACATTTATATTACATATATTTTATAAAATTTTGTGCTTACTACAAGCATATTTTAAAATATAGTGTTGCTATAGCAACTTTTTTGTGATATTATTTATCCAAGGAATGATGCAATTATGAAAAAGAATTTTGATGTAGAAAATTTTATTAATAAATTAATAACAAATTGTTTTTTGGGTGAAATTAAAGAATTCCAAGCAGATGAAATTATTACTACCTTTTTAATTAGGAGAAATCAATTATATATTTTGCTAGATGGCGAAGCACAATTACTTACTTATGATAAAGAGGGAAATAAAAAAATACTATATTGTTACAAAAAAAATGATCTTTTTGGAGAAGCATTATTTAAAATTTATATCGACAGAGAGTTGTTTGTTTTAGCAAAGAAAAAATGTAGTGTATTGTTTTTTCCTTATGACACAATTGAAACCTGTAACAAAGATTGTATATTCCATATAGAGCTTTTAAGAAATTTGCCAGATCTTATTTTAAATGGTATTGCTGAACAAAATTTTAGAATACTATTATTGTCATATAAAAATATTAGAGATAAATTATTAACATATTTTCAAAATATTTCTAAAGAAACTGGTAGTAAAACAATAGAAATACCATTTTCTTTAACAGATTTAGCAGATTACCTTATGATTGAAAGAACTGCTATGATGAGAGAATTAAAACGACTAAAAGATGAAAAAATAATTAAAAAAAGCGCAAATAAAATTACATTATTGTAGTAATTATATATAAAAAGCCTTTTTGTATTGACAAAATTATTTATTTTTTATAAAATGTTAGTCATGTCTAACTTGTGTAGAAATATAATATTTTTTGTATTTTTATGTAAGTTAATATTAGGGAGGATCGTAAATGCTAGAGTTAAAAAATATATGTTTTGAAAGAGATAACAAAAAAATACTAGATAATATAAATTTAACATTAAATGATAATCATTTCTATGTTATTACAGGTCCTAATGGTTCTGGCAAGTCTACTTTAGCTAAAATTATTATGGGAATTGAGGTTCAAGATAGTGGACAAGTTATTTTTAATGGAAAAGATATTAGTTCTTTTACTATTGACCAAAGGGCAAATTTAGGAATAAGTTTTTCTTTTCAGCAGCCTGTTAAGTTCAAAGGTCTTACTGTATATGATTTATTAAAATTATCTATTAAAAAAGACTTATCTAAAAAAGATGCTTGTGCAATTTTATCTAAAGTTGGTTTATGTGCTAAGGAATATGTTGATAGGGAAATTAATTCTTCTTTATCTGGTGGCGAATTAAAAAGGATTGAAATTGCAACTGTTGCTGTTAGAAACTCTCCATTAACTATTTTTGACGAGCCAGAGGCTGGAATTGATTTATGGGGTTTTCAAAATCTGATTAAAATTTTTGAAAATATACGAGAATCTGTTAAAGGTACAACTTTAATTATTTCACATCAGGAAAGGATTTTAGCAATTGCTGATAATATTATTTTACTTAATAATGGTAAAATTAAAAAAGTTGGCAGGTCAAATGAAATGATGAAAGAAATTTTAGTAAAGCCAAATTGTTGCAAGTTAGGAGGCGAAACTTAAATGGAAAAATTAGATCAGCATTTATTAAATGAAGTTGCTAATATAGATAGTAAAACAGAAGGCGCTTATAATATTAGGAAAAATGGCAAAGGTATTGAGAGAAAAATAACGGATAATATTAATATTGTTACCAAAACAGATAATTCTGGAATAGATATTTTTGTTAAAGAAAATACAAAATTTGATTTTGTCCATATACCTGTAATTATTACTGAAAGTGGATTAAAAGACATTGTATATAATGATTTTTATATTGGTAAAAATGCAAATGTTGTAATTGTTGCCGGTTGTGGAATTCACAATAATAATCATTTAGATTCTCAGCATGATGGTATTCATCGTTTCTTTTTGGAAGAAGGTGCAAAGGTAAAATACATCGAAAAGCATTATGGAGAAGGAGATGGTACTGGAAAAAAAATTTTAAATCCTATTACTGAAATTAATTTAAAAGATAATAGTAGTTTTGAAATGGATAGTTTACAAGTAAAAGGTGTTGATTCAACAGTTAGGAAAACAAATGCTATTTTGGGAAATAATACAAATCTAGTTATTTCTGAAAAAATTATGACACATGGTTTACAATATGCTAAAACTTTTTTTGAAGTATATTTAAATGGCAATAATTCTAGTACTAAAGTAACATCTAGATCTGTAGCAACAGATAATTCTGTTCAGCAATTTGAGTCTAAAATAGAAGGAAATTCTATTTGCTTTGGGCATGTAGAATGTGATGCTATTATTCAAGGTAATGCTAAAGTAATTGCTATTCCCTCTATTATTGCAAACAACATTGATGCTAATTTAGTTCATGAAGCAACTATTGGCAAAATTGCAGGAGAGCAGTTAATAAAACTAATGTCTTTAGGTCTTTCTAAAAAAGAATCAGAGCAAGAAATTATTAATGGATTTTTAAAGTAGTTTTAATTTTTTTATGCAATAAAAAAGAACTAACATCACTATACAAAAAATATAGTTCAATTAGTTCTTTTTTTATTTTATGAATAAGTTGAATTAATTATTATATTACATTTAATTTTTATTATGTTCAAAATTAATTATTTAGCAACATCCTCTTCCAGAGTTACAGTTACAAAATAGTAGTAAAAATATGATAATAAAAAATATAGTTGAACAGTCTCCGCCTCCACAAGATAGTCCTGTATTGTTGTTGCATCCACAGTCACAAGCACAACCGCAATTTCTTTCTTCTTGCATTGCTTTACCTCCTTTATATGTTTTATATAACATATAATATTCTTATTTTCTATTTATGTTACAATATAGGTCTCTATTTTTGGCAATGCTAAAAAGCTACACTTTTATTTTATTATAATACATTTTCTACTATTTTTATTAAATGGATAAATTGCACTTTCTCGCTAGCAGCGTTTCAGCACTACAAATAAAGTGTGGAGCGGGAAGAGTAGTAGCTATTGTTGGAGCTAGTCGTACTGCTACTGGAGTGTGCACTTGCTGGATTGAAACTGCCAAAATTTACACTGCCGTAGTAATCGCCTCGGAAAACTCGAGAGGAAGCAGAAGTTGATTCTGCTGTCCATTCATTATAGTTACCTTCAAGGTCATAGATATTATTCATACAATCTAATTCATTTTGTCCTGATAATGCATGGTCTTCGGTTAATTTTCTATCACTATGTCCAACTTGTGCTTGTTCTCCTATAAACTTTATTACTTGATCATACTGGCATCCCCATATCATTTGTTTATTTGCACCGCTGTTTTTTATTGTATTATATAGACCATACCATTTATTTGCTCCCAAATAATTATTTCCAGTAGTACTTGATGTTGTTAATACTATCTGTCCCTTTTTACTGTTTCCTCCTTCTCCTATCTCATATCTGCTTATATAAAATCCTCCGTATCTTGCTACACTTGTTGCCATTAGTTTAAACTCATTCTGTAATTGTGTTAGTTCTAAACTATTACTTGAATCAGCATTTACTGTATCTGGCTCATGATAACCATTTTCATCATATGTCTGGTCTCTTACAGGGCTTCCATCTTCATTTGTAAATTTCATTATATATGAATAAATACGATTACCTTTACTATCTGTTGTATTAGTATTTGAGCCTATATACAGTCTTCCTACTAGATTAGTAGCAGTAGTAGAGTAGTCTGGGTTAGTGCATTTTAATACTTTTTCTCCTGTTTCTTCATTATCTACTAATTCTATATTACATATTTTGTTTTCTTCTCCTTCTGGTAACTTATTATTACTTTCACACATTACCATATCATTTATATCTTCTACTGGTATCCATACATACTGGTTTACAGTTTCTTGCAAGTTTGTGGTCTCTTCTCCTATTGTTATTGTACTTTCATTAGTTCCGTCTGTTTCATCTTGTTTCCATTCTACTTCTGCTTTTTCTAATATTTCATAAATTACTAATCCTTCTAACACAGAATCTTCGCTATCTATTTGCGATACTTTGTATCCTTCTGGAATAGGAACATCACCTACGTATATTATGTCATCGTCTCCAGCACCTGTTACTTTGTCTGTAATTTCTAATATGTTTTTTATTGTATTACTTTCTTTTCCTACTGCTGTATTCCATTTAGTTGCTGCATTATTTGCTTTACTAAATATGCTATTTTGTCCTGTTGCTAGGCTTATTGCCACTCCTGCTAGTATCATTAATACTATTATTGTTATTACTAATGATACTAATGTTATTCCTTTTTTACAATATATAAGGGAGATGTAAAAGTTATGAATAAAGAAAAATTAAAGGTAAAAATATTTTTGATTTTAAGTTTTGTATTTGCAATTTTGACTTTAATTAGTGGATACCTGGTAATCACTCATAAATTAGATAATGCTGGTTATTCAGTTATACCAATGTTATTTACACTAACATTTAGTATATTATATAGAAATAGCAAAAAAGATAAAGAGTAATACAAATTACAATTATTTTTATATATTTATATTTTATTTGTTTGTTGTTTCTTGGGCTTGTAGTAAAAAATATAACCTATTAGTATATTTTTTAAAATATCTATTTTTCTTTCATAAAAAATACCTCCTTGATATTAATTTTTATTATATCATAAAAGGTATTTTTTTATTTTATACAAAATTTATGACAGTCTATTCTAACATTAAAACACTATATAAAGGACGGGGCGAGCCGTAACCGAGGTAACTTCAATATCTACCCAACCATATCCTTGGTAGCTAGCCGGATTGTATCGTCCATAGGAAGCTAGGAAGTAGTGACTTCCTCTGTGAGCTCTTTCATACCTCGCTGCTTGGGCTGTCCATTCCCAGTAATTACCTTCAAGGTCGTAAATATTTTTTAAAATATCCTGGTCCCCATTATATCCTGTCTTGTTTTGGGTTGTTGCTACTTTATCTGTATGAGCAACTTCCGCACTTTTACCTATAAAATGTATTATTTGGTCATACTGACTTCCGCCATACCATATGACTTTTTGCTACATTAGTATTTACTCCTGTTTTATTTCTTAATGTATTATATAATCCATACCAATAGTGTATGTCTAAATTATTAGCTATAAACACGTCTTGATTCTTTTTACTTAAACCATTTGCGCCAGCCTCATAACGTGCTATATAAAATCCACCATACTTTGCTACACTTTTTGCCATCTCTATATAATCTTCATTTAACTGTTTTTTTAATGATGCTACTGTTTTGTCTGCTATACCTGCTAACTCCATATAATTATTTCCACTTATTGCATCATCTTGATCATAAGTTGTCAATATATCTGGCTCGCAGTTACCGTCTAGTAAATTTTTGGCTGGATTTTTTAGCCTCTGTAAACTGCATATTAGTTTGATATTCTCCTGGAGAAGGACGGGAAGGGGCTCTTGATATTATTGTTTCTTTTAAAGTAGCATCCACTCCATATAATCTACCTGCTAATCCTGTTGTATCTATATTGTCTGTCGTTAATTCTGTTGCTGTTGTGTAACCATGTGTTGTACATACTAACTCTTCTCCTTGCAATTGCAAGTTACATACGCTTCCACTTTTATTTTTCTTACACATTACCATATCATTTATATCATCTACTGGTATCCACACATATTGATTATATGTCTCCATTGCACTTATGTGACTTGCACTATTTGCTGTTCCTGTTACTGGTGTTGTTGTTTGGTATATTACCAATCCACCTGCTATAGTGTTTTCTCCTGCTATTTGGGATGCTGTATACCCTACTGGTATTGGCGCTTCCCTTTGTTTTGTATCTCCATATATTTCTGATGTCTCTGTTATTACTTGAGCTATTGCTGTTGTTTTTTCTGTTACACTATATACACCAGATAAACCTCCTACATTATCCACTGTTCTTGCTTCTATGGTATAGTTTGTTCCTGCTGTTAATTCACTAAATGTATGAGATGTTCCATTAGCAATTGTTGCTGACCATTCTCCACTATTTATTCTATATTGATATCCTGCTACTCCACTTAAACTATCTGTTCCTCCGCTTGCTTGTACTGTTATACTATTACTTGTTGCACTACTTTCTATTCCTGTTGGCACTGTTGGTGCTGTTTTATCGATGTTTGTTATTTCTATGTTGTTTACTGCTGTTTCATCATCTATATTTTTATTATATAGTCTTCCATAGACTGTTGTATTGTTGCTTGCTACTGTTACACTTGTTCCTGCTGTCCAATTTCCACTTCCTACTTTATACTGTATTTCATAGCCTGCTGGTATATTACTATAGCTTAATGTTACTGTTATATTTCCATTTATCCAAGCTGCACTACTTGGGTTTTTACTCATGGTTATATTTCCTGTTACTTCTGCTGTACTTCCTGTACTACTATATGTACTTGATTCTAACCCTACTTTGTCTACTGTTTTTGCATAGATTGTTACTTCTGTTCCTGCTTTTATTCCTTCAAATGTATGGCTTTCTCCTGCTTTTATTGTTTCTGTCCAACTTGTTCCATTAGTGCTATATTTATATCCCGCTATTCCACTTCCTACATCGGTTCCGCCACTTGCTGTTACTGTTATACTATTTATGTTTTCTGTTTTTGTTATACTTGTTGGTGCTGTTGGGGCTGTTTTATCGATGTTTGTTATTTCTATGTTGTTTACTGCTGTTTCATCATCTATATTTTTATTATATAGCC
>OLIW01001895.1_pt1 | contig 16978 bp, 17 predicted proteins | sample 1601321 | NCBI WGS metagenome assembly OLIW01 (sample SAMEA2452114, study PRJEB22498) | human gut metagenome
CCCCCCCCCGAAGTCAAGAACTTTTTTATAAGCTATTTTAGAGGCATTTAGGCGCTTTTATGGGCGTGTTTAGTGGGCGATTAGACTAATTTGATTACCATTTTTGCGTATTTAAATTGGACCTATAATACTGTAATTTTATGTATAAAAATAAGAAATTTTTCTTTAAATTTTTTTTAGGACTAAGCTCGATTATCCACTAATAGACCTTTATATTTCCATCATGACTCGCCTTGAATAGCTTAGTATTTTAACTAAAATTGCGAATCCTCTTTTGTTGTAACACTGACAGCTTCCGCGCTTTTTTATAGATCCGCTCCAGAGAATATTTTGAAGTTTAGTTTGAGCTCCCAGCTTAAGATTCTATCACTACTTTGGGCGTCGAATGTTGAGGCGCGCTCTACTTTTGCTTCAATTAAAATTCGCAAATCTTAATTTATATTCTCATAAGCAAGCGCACTTATTCTGCAACTGTGAGTCGAGAATAAGTCCATGCGAAGCCGGATTCTTTATTCGAATTTTCTACTTGTTCTTGCGAAAGGCTGCAAGCAGTAGAACTAGTGCCCCAAAAATCGCAGCGCATGCAGCAGGTTCCGGAACTGCTGCAACGCTCACCCATAGGCCATCGTCCTGAAGTGAAAGCTGCCAGTCCGAGGCTTCGTAGTCTCCGCCCGTCACTGCAAAGAGATCCTTGCCGCCTTCAATTAGCCCAAGCCAACTTTCAATTTCCGCGAGCGCGTAGCTATTGCTCGTAGAGATAAGTTGGAAATTTTCCGTTTCCGCTTTAAATGCAAACTCGCTTAAATCTAAAACTATGACCCCGCTTATATCAACCGCACCCGCCGATTGAGGATTGGCTATCTGCAGGGCTGAAATTCCGTCCTCGGAGGCTTCAAATACTAACGCTGCGCCACGTATATCGCTTGCGCTTGTACCTTCTGCGCCAATTAGTCTGAATGCCGCGTTTGCCGTTACAGAGTTATCGCTGCCTGCTATTGTTATTTTTGCGACCCCGCTTGCCTTGGCATCTCCGCTATTGAAACTATTTATTGTGAGTTTGTTTCCGCTGCCCGTTACCAGCAAATCCGCATTGCCGTTAAAGCCCGATATGTAGCCGACCTCAAATCTGGAGCTGCCGCCAGTTATATTAAGCGTAGTGTAGCCGCCAAATTCGATGCGGGAGCTGCCAAAATTGGTGTCGTTGCCAACTCCGGAGGTTCCAGTCCCGGAAATGTTCAGTGTAAGTTTTTCCTCGCTTGAATTGCCCTTAAATACAATTTCCGAGGTTCCCTGTCCATAGGCGTTGCCATTTGAAGCCGTCAACTTATTTATCTGTATGGAATAGTTGCCCTCGGCCTTTAGCAGAGCGCCCTGATTTACCTTAACTTCATTTGAAGATGTGAGATTATCGCCTATGTACACCCAGCTATCCACGAGCATTCCGCTGGAAGGTCCGGATATTAGCACGCCCTCTGTCATAGAGTAAGATCCTATTGCATCAAGCCAGGAAATCTGGAGCGAATCTTCATCCAGATTGTAGGTTAGGGCAAGTAGCGATTGTGCAGATAAAAGGGCGCCTGATAATAATAAGCTAAGTTTGCAATTCATAATAAATCCTAACGTGTGTATGGGTAACTAGTAATGTGCTGTGTGAGAGTGTAATTTTTTACTATGTATTGTAAATAAAAAAATAATGCTTCTTTTTTATGTACGTGAATCTTTAGATTACTAGCGCATAGGCTCACAAATTTAAAAAAATTCCGCCAAATTTATATGGCCTAATTTAAACTATAATTTGTATTCGCTTTAACGTAGGCGAGCCTCTAATAAAGTAGATATCTGTAAATTTTGTTGAATAAATTAATCTCGTGCCTTTATAACTATTTCCGGCTTTTTTAAATTTAGCGCAGCTTTAGCCAGCTTTTAAAATATAAAGTTTTACTTTTTAAGATAAAAAAGCCGCAGCAATATTTGCCGCGGCCTTAAAATTTATCTAAAACTACTGCTAGCAGCTAAGCCTACATATTTGCCATAAGCTTTCGTATTTCAGCAAGCTTTTGCTCGTACTGCTCAAGTTGCGCCTTCGCTCCGTCTATGACCTTTTGTGGAGCTTTTGACACAAATGACTCGTTTGAAAGCCTCGCCTTGGTGGACTTAATTAGCCCCTCCAATTTTTCCGCTTCCTTTGTAAGGCGCTTCTTTTCAGCTTCCACGTCGATTGCACCTGTCAAGTCCAAGTAAATCGTGCAGAGTGTGGAGATGATTGCGGGGGCGTCTTTAACGTCCTTTCTCTCCTCTATTAAAGATGCGCCTGAGAGTCTCTTTAGCTTGTTTGCGTTTTTCAGTATCACCTTGGCGGATTTTTCGTCGGAGGCTGCAAAATAGAGCTTTACATCGCGCTTGTTTGCAAGCTTGTATTGCGCCTTCAAGGCTCTAGCCTTTGTTACAAAATCGCGCAGAGCTTCAGTTTCCTTAAGCGCATCATAGTCGGGCAGTATACCTGATTTTGCCAAGATTTCTTCAAAGAAGGGATTTTGGTTTTGCAAGAATTCCCCGTCTTTGCCAAAGCCCATAGAGTGCCACAATTCCTCAGTTATAAAAGGTGTGAAGGGGTGCAGCATTAGAATGAGCGCGCGCAGGCAAAGGTCCTGGACTGCCAAGACCGTGCGCTTTGCTTCGGGATCTTCCAGGCGCGTCTTTGAAACTTCCAAGTACCAGTCGCAGAAATCCGTCCAAAAGAAGGCGTAGAGCCTTTGGGTTATGGAGTTAAACTGGTAGTTTTCAAAGTCCGATGAAACTTTGCGCGAGGTTTCTATAAGGCTTGTGATTACCGCCATATCGTCGCTGTCGAGCTTTGATTTGTCTATGCGCGAGGCAATCTTTTCAAAGCTTGAATTGTCCTCAACTTCGCCCGACATCTGGCGGAAGCGGCAGGCGTTCCAGAGCTTGTTGCAGAAGTTTCTGCCAAGTTCCACGCGCTCTTCGCTAAACAGTATGTCCTGGCCTTGCGCGGCGCAGTTCATTATCCCAAAGCGCAGGCCGTCGGCTCCGAATTTCGCAATGATTTCAAGCGGGTCGGGCGAGTTGCCGAGGCTCTTTGACATCTTGCGGCCGAGCATATCGCGTATGATACCCGTAAAATAGACGTTCTTAAAGGGGATTTTCTTTTCGTCGCTTCCCTCCATAAATTCAAGCCCCGCCATGATCATTCTGGCTACCCAGAAGAATATGATATCCGGGCCCGTCACCAAATCGCTTGTGGGATAGAAGTACGAGAGGCCGTCGCGCAATTCATTCTCCTTGTCCGGCCAGCCCATAGTCGCAAAGGGCCAGAGCCATGAGCTTGCCCAAGTGTCGAGCGAATCTTCGTCCTGAACCCAATTTTCGGGGTCGGGCGGGGGAGTGACACCGACGTAAATGTGCTCCGGATTATTTAAATCTATTTTATCAACGCCCTTTTTGTACCAAACAGGGATTCTGTGCCCCCACCAGATTTGGCGGCTTATGCACCAGTCGCGTATATTCTCAAGCCAGTGCAAGTAGGTCTTTTCCCAGCGCTGGGGCCAGAACTTTATAAGCCCCGATTCTACGACTTTCTTTGCTTCTTCAACCTTGGGATAGCGCAAGAACCACTGGTCGCTCAAGCGCGGCTCAATCGGAACATCACCGCGTTCTGAGTAGCCCACGTTGTGTTCGTAATCCTCAACCTTCACCAAAAGCCCCATTTCATCGAGCTTCTTTACGGCAAGAGCTCTCGCCTTTTCGCGGCTTAGCCCCTTGAATTCTTCGCCCGCCAATTCGTTTAGCGTGGCGTCGGGGTTTAGGACGTCTATTACTTGCAAGTTGTGGCGCTGACCTATTTCAAAGTCGGCTTGGTCGTGGGCGGGGGTGATTTTTAAAACTCCCGTTCCAAAAGTCATATCTACGTACTTGTCGCCTATAATCTCAATTTCCGCCCTGGGGAAGGGACGGTAGCAGTGTTTGCCTATCAAGTGCTTGTAGCGTTCGTCCTCGGGATTTACCGCCACTGCAGTGTCGCCCATAATCGTTTCGGGGCGGGTTGTGCAAATTTCAACATAGGTGCCGGGGTTTTCGACAATCTCGTACTTCATTCTGTAGAGCTTGCCGACTTCGTGCTTCATGATAACCTCTTCGTCGCTGAGGGCAGTGAGGTTTACTGGGCACCAATTTACCATTCTCTTGCCGCGGTAGATGTAGCCCTTTTTGTAGAGTTTTACAAATGCCGTTAGAACCGCTTTTGAGTAGTCGTCGTCAAGCGTGTGCACGAGTCTATCCCAGTCGCAGGAGGCGCCGAGCTTCTTGAGCTGCTCTATGATTATGCCGCCGTGCTTGTCGCGCCAATCTTTTGCGCGTTCCAAAAATTTGTCTCTGCCAAGCTCCCTTGCGCTTGTTCCTTCCGCTCTCAAAACCTTTTCTACTTTTGTTTGCGTCGCAACTCCCGCATGGTCGGTTCCCGGAATCCACACTGCCGATTTTCCGCACTGGCGCGCCCTGCGTATCAGAATGTCCTGAATGGTGTTATTTAAGACATGCCCCATCGTAAGCACACCCGTCACATTCGGCGGGGGGATTACTATCGAATAGGCCTCTTTGGATTCGTCAACCTTTCCCTTAAAGCAGCCCGATTCTATCCAGCTTTTGTACCACTTGTTTTCGACTTGCGTCGGAGAATATGCCTTTGATATTTCACTCATTTTAAGACTCCAATAAAAGCTTTTAAAAAACAACGAGCTTAAAGATAAGTCAAACAAGAATATTCGGAATTTTTTTGCGAAAAATGCCTCATTTTTTTCGGGATTTGCTTTTTTGAATTGTATAAATGCAAACACTAATCAAGAATTGCGCGGATAAAGATGGAAGATTTTAAGAAGACAGAAGCCCTAGTTTGGGAAAACGTAAAAAGCCTTGCGGCAGAGATTGCCGAGAGCGAGGAAGCTATGCGGGAGCTCGTAAACGACGTTGTTTTGTCGCGCCCCAACCTGTACGCTGCTGTAGCCGCGCGCCTTGCCCGCAAGCTCGGCGCCCATGCCTTGCCTGAAAGCGAGGTATTCGTAATTATATGCGAACTTCTCTCTAAAGATCTCGAGGCTCAAAAAAATATTGTAAACGACATAGTCGCGATAAAAGACAGAGACCCCGCCTGCTTAAGCTATCTAGATCCAATCTTATACTACAAGGGCTTTCAGGCGATTTCCACTTACAGGGTCGCGCACATACTGTGGCAGGACGGCAGGCGCCACTTGGCTCTTTACTTCCAGAGCTTGGCTAGCGAAATTTTCGGAGTTGATATACATCCGGCGGCAAAGTTTGGCGGCGGCATACTGCTGGACCACGCCACGAGCTTTGTGGCTGGCGAGACAAGCGTAGTTGACGACAATGTGTCGATTCTCCACGAAGTTACACTTGGCGGCACAGGCTCTGAGACGGGCGATAGGCACCCGAAAGTGCGCTCGGGCGTGCTGATAGGCGCGGGTGCGAAGTTAATTGGCAATATCACAATAGGCGAGGGCGCAAAGATAGGCGCAGGCAGCGTTGTCTTGGACGATGTAGCGCCTCATACGACGGTCGTCGGAGTTCCCGCGCGTCCGGTCTGCATTTCTAAGGATAAAAATCCCTCGCTAAATATGAACCAGCATCTCGATTGAGCTTGCTGTGAATTTGTTGTCTTGCGTTTGGAGTGCTTGCAGATTTTTGCATTCTGAATATTGCGCATTGTTTTATTAGCGTCTGCCCCCCTCATTACCTTGCCTAATTGGCGCATAGACATTGACGTATTTTTCTAAAATCCGAAACTTTTGGCATATGTTGGCGTTCTAAATACAAAGAAAGCTTGAAAAATATTCGTGCTTTACAATACTATGCGGGGAGGAGGCGTTTATGAAGATTTTGTCCGGCTTTTTATTTTTGATTTGCGCGTCGGCTGCGTTTGCTCAGAGCGGTGTTTCCGTAAATCAGAGCGATGACGTAGCAGAATTAGCTGAAGATTCCAAGCAGCGGGGTTCAGTTACCCTAAATGCCGTCCATGTAGGAGACGAGAGTATGTCGGAGGATGAAGCCTTTGAAGTTTTAAAAAAAGCCGATATCATAAGTTCGGTGGATGTAGGCGAAGGCGGTACTTTGAGCGAAAATTCCTTTGCGATGGCCTCGGTTCTCTACAAACTATCTCACAGCGATGCCCTTGAGTTTTTTAGAAAGCTATTTACGGAGTCCGACACTCTGGAGGGGCGCACATATGCGCTAATGGGGCTAAAGCTTCTGAAGGAAAACTACTACTACAAGACTTTGGGAATGACGCTAGATTCCACCGCCTTAGTCTCGGTTTACGCAAATGGAAAGCTGTACGAGGTAAAGATGTCAAAATTTCTAAACGCCTTTGCCCGCAAGCCTTCGGTCTTTGTGCCGTCAAGCTTTCCCGGCGAGGGCGATGACAATATTGATTTTGACGATACTTCCACACCCGGCACTACCGAAACTCACACCATAATTAGGGACACAAGCTACGTCTATACAGATTTCGGAACTGTTTTATATCCCTTGCCCGCTCCGGTAGTTATAGTTACCCGTCCGCCCAGAAGGCCGCCAATAGTTCACATACGGCCGCTTCCGCCGCGCCCGATTGTTCCGCGCCCGCACCCTCCAAGGCCTGTACTTCCGCGACCATTGCCATCTCGCCCGGCGTTCCCGCGCCCAAATAGGCCTTCTATACCGCAGGGTATGAGTCCGGTATTGCAAAGCGGCTCTCGCCCGCCGCGTCCGCCTCAGTCGCGCCCGCAAACGCAAAGACCCAGGCCTTCGCAGTCGCGCCCGCAGCTTCAAAGACCGCGGCCGCCGCAATCGCGACCTCAAATGCGCCCCGTTTCGCGCCCGAGGCCGTCGGCGAATTTTAATACGGGCGGCAGAAGCTCTGCAAATATGCACTTTAGGCGCTAATTGGCGGATTTAACTGCCATATCAATGTTGGGGATTCTCCTTAGCTCTATTAAGAGCTTTCTTCCCTTCATAAGCTCCAAATGGTTTGCCGAAAGCCTTAGCGTGTCGGCTTCCTTTAAAGCCTGCAAAAATTTAGATTCGTACTCCGAAAATTCCCCGGCCATTTTCGTTGCGCCTATGCCGGAGCACTTAATTTTGCATTCGCTTGGGCGCAGTTTTTTGCGTTCCAGCGCGCAGGAGCCAAAGAAGCGGTTTACGCCAGATAGGCCCGACAGCTTGTAGTCGTTGGAGATGTGGAGGAATACGGGCGCTCCTTCTCCGTTGGGAATTTTCACATTTTTAGTTCCAAGCACGAACATTGGCGCCCAAGTGGTATCTCTTATTAGTTGCTTAGGATTATTTTTTGGTGCCGAGCAGGATGTCGTAAATGCAAGCAAAAGTGCGCAAAATAGCGCGCCGATAAGTTTTTTCATGCGCGCAATCCTAAAGGTATTTAACTTTTTAAATCAAGCAATTTTAAGGGCTTATTGAAAACTTAAATCGATTTTTTTACCTTCTTAAAGGCGGTTGACTTTTATTAAAAAAAATAGAGACTCTATAAGTTATGGTAGAGAAGATTGCACTTGTCACAGGGGCAGCCTCAGGCATAGGCAGAGGCATTGCCGAAAAATTTTTGAGGGAGGGCGCAAGAGTTTTGATGCTAGATATAAATGCGAAAGCTCTTGAGCTTAGCGCGTCCAAATTTAAGCAAGACGGCCTTGAAAATTTTATTCTAAGGCAGTTCGACGTCTCAAAGCAGGAGGATTGGGCCTTACTTGCGGATTTCTTGCAGTCCGAGTTTGGCGCCTTGCACGCGCTTATAAATAACGCCGGCATAGGAATAAATAAGCCCGTTGAAGACTTGACTTTGGACGAGTGGAGCAGGGTTTTAGGCACGAATTTGACGTCTATATTTCTGTCGGCAAAGTATTGCGCAAAATTTTTGAGAGAGGCAAGTGGGGCCATGGTAAATATAGCAAGTACGCGCGCTTTGATGTCGGAGGCAAATACCGAGGCTTACTCTGCCTCTAAGGGAGGTGTCGTGGCAATAACGCACGCGCTTGCGATGTCGCTTGCTCCCATAAGGGTCAACTGCGTAAGCCCGGGCTGGATTGACAATGGCTCATTCGGAGTTTTGCGCGAGATTGACCATTCGCAGCACCCTGTCGGCAGGGTTGGAAACGTCAGGGATATTGCAAATCTGGTTTGCTTTCTTGCCGACAATTCCCTGGCCGGTTTTGTGAGCGGTCAGAACTTTTATTGCGACGGCGGAATGACAAAAAAAATGATTTACGCGGAGTAGAAAATGGAAAAATTAAATTTGAACGGAAGAACCTTTGAGGCCTACAAGATTGATTTGTACGGCTCTAAATTAATGTTGATAAAGGGTGGCAAGGGCTTTTTAGCCTGCGGGTACATAAATCTGCAGACTGCCGAAAAACTTGGGCATGCGGCGGCGATAGTAAGGGGCGTTGCGAGTTTTGACGACATGCTAAATGCGAATGTCTGCGAGCTTTCAGAAGAAGCCAAAAAACTCGGCCTAAAGACTGGCATAAGCGGTAGAGAGGCCCTTGAGATTTTGGCTTAATCTCGCGGGCTTGATTTAGCCTTGCTTAAGTTGGCTTTTGCCTTTTATTGCGCAAGCCCTAGAGCTTAGAAGGCTGTGGCTTGTTTTGCCGAGCTGGAGCGCATTTGGGCTAAATGTAAAGACGTTTGAGGTATTTTGGCTAGTTGTCTTTCCCCCTTGCAGTCTTTGCCGCAGCGCCTTTAATCGCCCTTTTTTAAGTTGAAGGAGTTTCCGAAAAACACGGCGTTTTTGCCGAATTTTTGCCTCACTTTTTCAAAGGCATCTTCAACTTTGCTTTGTTTTTCAAGATTGCAAGCCTTTTCGGGCGCAAAAAGGTCTAACTGCTCAGGCGGCAGCGGGCGGGAGTTTCTATCCGCTATGTTTGATAGGTTTATCCCGAGGAGTCTAACCGGGTACTCGTCCGCCTTTAGCTGAAGGCAAAGTTCTAGGGCTTTTTCAAAAATTAGCTTTCTTGAATTTGTTGCTTTGGGCAGGGTGGTTTGCCGCAGAATCTGCCTGAAATCCGGAGTCTTAACTTGCACGCGTATGGTTGAGCCGCTTAGCTTTTCCCTCTTTAACCTAGACGAAACTTTGTCGGCAATTCCGCTCAAGCCCGCCTTCAGCTCTTCAAGACCCAGCAAGTCGTGCGGGAATGTCACGGAATTTCCGAGAGATTTTACATCGTCTTGCTCTCCGTAAAATGCGACCTCGTCGTCGGCAATTCCGTTTGCCCAGCCGTGTAGAGCCTCGGCGGCGGAGCCGAGTTGGGCGCTTAAAATCTGAACGGGCGCATCGGCAAGCTCCCCGAGCGTTCTTATCCCGATTTTCTTAAGGCGCGCAGCGGTGCTTGAGCCTATAAAAATCATTTCCGACACATCTAAATTCTCTATGAGCGCGCGGAAATTTTCGCGGCAAATGACCGTAGTTGCGTCGGGCTTTTTCATATCGCTTGCAAGCTTTGCAAAAATCTTATTGAAAGATACGCCAACAGAGAGTGTTAGGTTTAACTCGCGCTTTACGTCGGCCCTTATTTTGTCAGCGATTGTTTTGCCGTCGCCAAATAGCTTTTCGCTCTTTGTAACGTCTAGCCAAGACTCGTCTATCCCAAAGGGTTCTATTCTATTTGTGTAGCGCAGGTAAATTTCGCCTACCTTCTTTGAATAAAACTCGTATAAGTTATGGTGCGAGCCCACAAGCTGCAACTCCGGGCATTTGCGCTTGGCTTGCCATATGGTCTCTGCGGTCTTAACCCCGTATTTTTTCGCAATTTCATTTTTTGCTAGGATTATTCCGTGCCTAGTGTCGGGATCTCCGCATACGGCCATGGGTTTGCTTCTAAGCTCAGGGTGAGAGAGGAGCTCCACAGAGGCAAAGAAACTATTTAGGTCGCAGTGCAGTATGGTCTTATCCATAGCGCTAACTCTGCAAATCGAGCTTTAGTGATTGCAAACTCTCGTATGTTTTTGCACCCGTTTTTTCCAGGCGCTGCCTGCTTTGGTGGCCGAGGCAGACAAGTCTGCACTCCACGCCCATGGCGCTTGCGACTTCAAAATCGTGGTCCGTATCGCCTATGTATAGTATCTGCTCTTTTGGAAGAGTCAGTGTCTTTACATATTCCAATCCCAGCTGCAACTTCGTATTTGCGTATATGTCGCTAAGCCCCACTATGTCCTGCATATATTGGCTTATTCCAAAGAAGTCGGCAGATTCCCGCAGGAAATCTCTGCGGTAGGCGGATAGAATGCTCTGCTTAATGTCGCATTTTGCAAAAAATTCCACAAGTTCGCGCGCTCCCGGCTGCAACTTGCAGTCAAAGCGCTTTGCGTTGAAGCGCGATATGAAAGTCTCGCCGATTTGCTCAAATACCTGCTTTGATACATTAAAACCTATTTGCCTGTAAAAGTTTACTACGGGAAATGAAAAATTCTGCCTGTAAAAATCTAGAGATAGTTCGGGAAGTTTGAAATCGCGCAAAATTGAATTGAGGACTTCAAGGCTTAGCCAAGAGTCGTCCACTATTGTGCCGTTCCAGTCCCATATTATTTGTTTGTATTTCATAATTAGTAAGTTAAATGTTAGTTTTTCCTTTGGGCCCCAGCTTTTAAATAGGGAGATTAAAAGGTCATAAAAAAGACTTAAGCAAGACAAAAATTTTGAGTGCAGGGCCCAATATTTAGCTTAAATAGAAAAAATAGTGAAAATAGCGAAAGTTTTAGTTGCAATTTTTAGACCAGTTGGTAAGGTTTTTCACTTTTCATAAACAAAAATTGTCGGAGAGCGAAATTCGACCCGAATTTTTTGTTGGGCTAATACAAGAAAAATATACAAATGAAACAAATCAATCTAAATGTTGCAAACAGGACGATGGTTGGCGGTCTAACGGCCAGCCGTTATCGCAAAGAAGGCAAGATTCCCGCAGTCATCTACGGAGAGAGCGGAAACAAGAACCTTCTTCTGGACGAAAGAGGTTTTGAAGCCATAGCCAAGGAAGTTGTCGGCAAGGCCGTTTTGTTCGAAATACATTTCGACGACGGTACGGAGTCGCACTTTGCGATGCTTATGGAAGTTGTGCGCAATTCCCTGACGGGCAGGTTAATGCATGTCGATTTCAAGGAAGTGGTGCGCGGAAAGCCGATGAATGCGGTTGTTCCCCTTCACTTCGTCGGCGAGGCGGAAGGCGTCAAGAACGAAAACGGCGTTATCGATATCAATCTACACGAAATACATGTTCGTTGCCGTCCGCGCGACTTGCCCGAATATATCGCTGTCGACATTTCGCCGATGCATGTTAACGAAACTTTGTTTGTCGGCAATTTGAAGCTTCCCGAAGGTGTTGAAATTCACGGCGCCCACTCGGATTTGCCTGTAGTTTCCTGCGTTGAAGTTCAGGAAGAGGTTGAAGAAACTCCGGCGGCACCCGCTGAGGGCGACGCAGCTGCAGCGGCGGCTCCTGCTGAAGGAGATGCTCAGGCGGCAGAGGCAAAGAAGTAATTTAAGAGCCGCTTAGTGCGGTTTAGCTCTTTTTAGATTAAAATGTCCGTCAAAGTCGTGATAGGCTTGGGCAGCATGCAGGCCAAGTACATGGGAACGCTCCACAACTACGGTATGGAGGCTGTGGCGCGTTTGGCTAAGGCCTACGGTTGCGAGTTTGCGCGAAATAAATTTTGCGCGGCTTACTTAGCAAAGGCGGAGCTCGAAGGCGTGCGCGTGGTTTTTGCCGCGGCGGAGGGCTTTATGAACGAAAGCGGAGTAAACCTCAATAACATACTGAGGTTTTTGAAGCTTACGATAGCCGATACCATAGTTATTTACGACGAGATAAACTTGGAAAGCGGAGTTATGAAGATTTCCTTGGGGGGCTCGTCCGGCGGCCACAATGGTGTTGAAAATATACTGAAAATCTGTGGCGACGGCTTTGTGAGGTTCAGATTGGGTCTGGGGCAAAAGCCCTACAAGACTATGAATCTGGCGGACTACGTGCTCTCTAAGGCGACGGCGCAGCAGCTTGCGGATTTCGACAGGCTCATGCCCAAAGTTAAGATGGCTTTGGAGCTGACCTTAAAGCAGGGGGCTGCAAGGGCGCAGAATGTCATAAATGCAAGGGCGCAGAATTTTTAATCTTGAGCTTGGCCGAATTTGGCTTTTTTTTCTAAGACAAATAAAAATTTATCTAAAAAAACAATGAATAACAAAAAATATATTGCAACATTTGTGCTCGATACCAGGGGCTATGATCAACCCGTCGAGACATTGATAGAAAAACTAAAGGGTGTTATAGAGGCTGTTGGCGGAAAAGTTGAGAGCGCAGAAAATAAGGGCGTAAAGGAATTTGCCCGCACGCCGGATCGCAAGTTTGTAAGCGGAATCTTTGTTGAAATCGCTTTTGAAGGTCCGACAACGAGCGCAGTTTCAATCAAGGATAAGCTCAGCCGCGACAAGACTGTAAACCGCATGTTGATTCAGTCGGCTTAGTTTGTTTTTTAATAAGAGAGAAAGGTTGGCGAATATGGCGTCTTACAACAAAGTTATCCTGATGGGAAATTTTACGCGCGACCCCGAATTGCGTCAGACGCAGAGCGGCACGTCGGTCTGTCGTTTTTCCATTGCAGTCAACCGTTCTTACAATGGTCAAGACGGCAATGTGCGCGAGGAGACTTGCTTTGTGGAGGTTGATGTTTTTGGCCGCACGGCGGAAAATATCGCAAAGTTCTTCACAAAGGGAAAGCCCATCCTAATAGAGGGGCGTTTGCGCCAGGATACCTGGGACGACAAAGAGACAGGCAAATCGCGCAGCAAGCTCGTCGTTGTTTTGGAGAGGTTTGAATTTGTAGGAGGGGCCCGAGATAGCGGAGATTCCGACTCTTATTCTTCAACCTCCGGTGCAAATTACAAACGCACAAGTCCCGCTCCCAGAGGCAAAGCTCCGGAGCAGCTGGACGATTTAGAGGACGACGATGTACCGTTTTGATTGTTGAGTACAATTTAAGAAAGAGAAAGTTATAAGTATGGCACACACAGATGTATTATTGTTAAAGCAGGTAGAGCGCCTTGGCGGCGAGGGCGAACAGGTTTCCGTAAAGGCGGGATATGCTAGGAATTTCTTGTTCCCAAAGAAGTACGCCATGCCCGTTAACCGCGCTAATAAGAAGCAGATTGAGGCTCTAATAAAGGCTCGCGAAGCTCGTGAAGCCAGGGAGAAGAGCGAAGCTGAGCAGCTTGCAGAAAAGATTGCGGGCGTTTCTATCGCAATTGCAGTCAAGACTGGCGAGGGCGGAAAGATGTTTGGCTCGGTAACGGCTCAGGACCTCATCGAGAGACTCGCAAAAGAGGGCATAGAGCTCGAAAAGCGCCAGTTGCAGTTGCAGCCGGTAAAGGAATTGGGCAAGCACACTGCTTCCGTAAAGCTTCACAAGGATGTCAAGGTAGAACTTGCCTTTGAAGTTGTTTCGGAAAACCCGATTGAGGAATAGTTAATCGCTTTGCGCTTTAGTGCGCGGGGCTTTTTGTAGTTTGTATATTTTAGCGCGCCTTTAGCTTAAAAAGGCGCGCTTTTTTTTTGCAGAATTTTAATTCGCCCATATTTTGTCCGCAGGGCACCTTTTAGCTGAGAGCAAACTCGAGCTTGCTATTACATTTTTTGGTCTTACAAATCTAAAGATATAAATAATTACAATTTATTTGCGAAATATTTTATCTTTGCAGCGATGTAGATTTTCATTAAACAGTCTTTAGTTTTTTAATCTTGGCGTTCTAATTAGTAGCATAGGGTAGCTTACAACACCTCAGTATTTTTCTAGCTATCGCACTTTTTTCGGCGCGAATTTATCTGCAAGGATTATATATTTGCGGGCAGTTTAACTAACAGAGTATGGGTTTTTTATTGCGCGGAAAATTTGCGGATATTTTTACTAAATTTCTTGGCAATTCTGCAATCTGCAAATTAGAAGTGCAGCTTTTAACAAGTTTAAATTTTTACAGTTTATCTTGCAAATTGTTAAGCTCAAATTAAGCGGACAATCCTAGTTCGAGCGCTTTTGAGTATATTTTTAGAGGCGATTTAATTAAGATTTTAAATATATTTTTACAAATTTTAGTCACTCAAGCTCATCCTTCAAATTGATATAAAAAAAGCCCCCGGAACTTTCGCTCCGGAGACCCTATTACGTTACGAAAAAAGCTAGAACTTTACCTTAGGATTTGTGAAGCGCTGGGCATTGTTGCCGTGGAATGCGCCGTACTCCGTTACTATTGCGCCCTTGGGGCCGGCTATTTGGCTGTGGCGAGCCAATGGCCTATTTAGCCAAACAACATTGCCTTTCTTTGAGCAGGCCAAAGTTACCTTTTTCTGAGTTACAAAATTTTTCTGGCTCTCTGGAATCTTCAAGTTCGGGAATTTTGACATGTCCTCGCCCTCCTCGCCGAGACAGTAAGTAGAGCCGGCTCTTGCCTGCCAGCACTCGTATTTTGCCGGAAGCCCATCAGCCTCAACATGGTAGTGCTCAACTAGCATCTGATTGGGAAGCAGCAGTATTTCGTGACCGAACACTCCGTGTTTATTTTCTTGGGCCCAGAATATGCCGCCCATTCCAACTGCCGGGAAATCCCCCAAGCCGAAGTCGGTTGCCCACATATTCTCGCGCATATTGTCGCTTATCGGGTAACCGAGCGATGTCATTAAATCAAAATACGCCTGTCTGGCTGCATCTTGGTCGAAAACTCCGTTTTTATAGAACATATCTTTTGTTAGTTTTGGTGCTGTTTTTACGGCCGGGCACTCACTCTTTGCGCCGGCTGCAGTTGGCTGTGTAGCGGCAGCCGGATTTTCGCAATTTGAAGCGCAAGCGCTGAGCAAAAATAAACTGCCTAGAATAGTTGTAATGTATATAGGTTTCATATTACTTAGATGATTTTAAATCGTTAAACAAGTCAAAAGCCTCCTCCGGCTTTAGACCTTCATGGACAACCCCTCTCACGGCCTTTAGCATTGCAAGAGGCGCCTGGGATTGAAATATATTGCGCCCCATATCAACTCCGCGCGCTCCCTTAGAAATTGCGTTGTACGCAAGCTTCAGTGCGTCGAGTTCCGGCAGCTTTTTACCGCCTGCAATGACAATAGGAACAGGGCAGGCCGCCACAACGTTTTCAAAGCCGTCCTCGCAGTAGTACGTCTTTACAAAATTTGCACCGTTTTCCGCAATGACTCTGCATGCAAGCCCCAAATAGCGGGCATCGCGGCTCAATTCCTTACCGACGGCCGTCACTCCCAAAGTTGGAATTCCGTAGCGCGATGTCATATCTACCGTTCTTGCGAGATTCTCTATTGTTTTTGCCTCGAACTTTCCGCCTATCGCAACCATTGGTGCAAGTGCCGAGGCATTCAGCTTAACGGCGTCTTCTATGTCTATTAGGCACTCGTCATTCAACTCTGTAAGCAGGGTGGAACCCGCGCTTGAGCGCAGTGCCACAGGCTTGGAGCAAGTCGGCGGAATAATAGAGCGCAGCGTGCCGCGCGTGCACATGATGCAGTCGGCGTACTCAATTAGCGGAACTATGCTTAAGTCCATCCTCTCAAGCCCGCTTGTAGGGCCCATTATATAGCCGTGGTCAAATGCGAGCATAACGGTGTTGCCGCTCTTTTTGTCGAAAATTCGCGACATTCTATTCTTTACGCCCCAGTCGGCATTTTGGAGCCCCTTTAAAAAGAATCCATCGCTCTTTTGAGCCACGTTTAAATTGAAATTTTTCGCCTCTATATTTCCTTCGCTATCTGCCATAAATTTGAATTTTAAATTTTTTATTCCAAGGCCTCTGAAAAGGCTTCAAACATAAGAGCTGTCGATGTTGCGCCGGCGTCCGCCGAACCCACGGATTTTTCTCCGAGGTTGCGGGCGCGCCCGAATTTTGCCTGCAGCTGTTTTGTGGATTCCGCCCCTTTTCGAGCCGCCTCTGCCGCCGCTTTAAACATTAGCTTTTCGTCGCTCTCTCGAGACATTGCTTCAACCGCGGGAATTAGGGCGTCCATCAAGGTCTTGTCGCCAACTCTAGCTTTCGTATTGTCTTTTACGGAGTTTAAACCGCCTTCAAATGCTTTTGCCACGGCATCTGCATCGAGCTTGCTAAGGCCTTCCGGAACTGCTTCTGACACTCCCATTAGCAGGGCGCCAAACAGGGTGCTTGTGCTTCCATTTGAATGGCTCATGGCGGCAAAGCCTGCGTCGTAAAATGCGTCCTTTATATTTGATGCGCTTTGAAAGGCCTCGTTTGCGGCGTTTATAGCGCCCTTAATTGCAATTCCGTGGTCTCCATCGCCGCAAACCGCATCGAGTGCGCAAAGTTCGGCCTCCGCCGCAGTTATTTTAGCCGCGGCGGAAGCAAACATATTCTTTGTCTGTTCTATGGTAAGCATCTTATATTGTGGTCCAGTAGGGGGCGTTTGATCTCGCCTTTAAATATTTTTCCGAAGTTTCGTCGAGCGCGCAAAGTATCATCTGAAACCCAGCCATCTCTTGAACCGTTAGAAGCTCGTCTACGATTCCGCCTACTACTTTTGCTCCCATATCTCCGGCAAGTTGAGAAACCTTTCTAAATACTATGGATAGCTCCATAGGTGTGCTTGCTCCGGTTCCGTTTATTATCGCAAAAATTCTTTCGCCGGATTTTAGGTCTATAGCTTTTGCGAGGTTCTTAAACATTATCTCCGCAGTTTCGTCTGCAGACAAAATTTTGCTCCTGCCGCCGCCGCCCTCGCCGTGTTGGCCCATTCCGATTTCCATCTCATCGGCGGCAAGCTCGCTTATGGGCGCTCCCGTTTGCGGGTGTGTGCAGCCTGTCATTGCAACCGCGAGTGTCGCGATTCTAGAATTAAATTTATTGGCAATTTCCAAAACTTCATCAAGGCTTTTACCCTCTTCTGCGGCGGCT
>OLIW01001897.1_pt1 | contig 16973 bp, 24 predicted proteins | sample 1601321 | NCBI WGS metagenome assembly OLIW01 (sample SAMEA2452114, study PRJEB22498) | human gut metagenome
CCGACAATCCCATCTACAATTACATCATATCCGCCACGAGCATATCGCTTTGCAGATTCTAAAAATGCTTCTATAACAATTAAGTTTTGTTCGTTTGATTCTGGTAAATATGGAGGTATTGCACCTTTAGAAAGATAATGATAAAAATCATCAGTTTGCATGTTCACTGACTTGCTCATATTAGACTCTTTTGCTAAAATTGATGAAATTGTGCTTTTTCCAGTTCCTGGCGAACCAGTAATTATAATAATTCTTCCTTTTTTCATTATATTACCTCCATTCAACAAATTACTATTCTTCGAGATGATTATAACATATAAAGGCAAAAAAATATAGCCTATCCTTCAAAAAGAATAGACTATATATGAATTTTAAGCAACATTTTTTAATGTATAATCAACATTAAAATTATTATCAAAAAAATCTATTTTAAAGATGTCGTTATAATTAGTAATGCACTTAGTATCTAAATTGTAGCCTAATGGTAATAAATCACGAAAAATGCGATTTATAATATAATCTAAATTATTGTTACAATTAGGTATTCTTACAACAAAAGTAATATTTTTGATATTGGTATTTTCTATCTCTTTTAGTATCATATATGAATTAGATATGTTTTGAAAACTAATAACCGGTAAATTTAAAGCATCTTTTATAAGATGGCCTAAAATAAAATTATCAGTTAAAATAACATCTGTTGTATCTGCAGATATATTACTTTTCATTATATAATTTTTAGTAGCTGTTCCATTTATCTTGTTATTACTTGAAAACCATATATCTTCTGAATTATTAAAAGGCTTATCTAAATGTATAGAAAGACCTTGTATTAAACCTTCTTCATTAAAAACTGGTACAAAAAAGCCATTATATCTATTAAAGCACCATTTAAAATCTTCCTCTTGAAACATACCTGCTATTCCTGCAAGATCATACTTTTTAGATAAAATATGCGATATTAACCTTCTTTTAATATAATTTTTAGGTACAGTTCTATATAAATTATCTTCAATAGAACTATCTAGCAAACCTATTTTCCTTAAATAACTTCTATGCTGACTTTCTAATTTCAACATATCTAGTAAATCTCTATAAACTCTATCTCTTAACTGAATGTCTGCTAATAAATTTATTGGACTGATTTCAACTGCCACTTTGTTTTGAGAATAACATTCTCTATCTAAAAGTTCTTTATAGGCTTCTTGATTAGTTATTTTTTTCATTCGAGCATATAAACCTATTGAATAACCACCAGCACCACAACGACTACAACAATATTTATTAGTTGCTATATTTAAAGATAGGGTAGGAATTTTACTATTTTTATTATAACCACAAAAAGGGCATATTGCTTTATATTCATATCCTACTTGGTCTACAATTTCTAAACATAAATGATATGCCACATTTAAAATATTTATATGTTTTTTTACTTCTTGATAATCTAAATTATTCATAATTTTTGTTCCTTCTTTCCTCAAAATATTTATTTAGTATAATATTATCAATTCCTATTTCAAATATTGACCTTATATGATTTATTTGCTTTTCAAATTGGTCTTTTTGAATAATTTTTACATTATCGTTATTTTTTAAATATTCTTGTATATCACATATTGTAGATAAATTCCTGTTTAAATAGTGCTTATATGTAATGGTTCTATAACTTATAATTGTTACAATAGATAGACCACCATTATTAGGCCATATCCCAAAATAAGTATCTAAGTTGTCAAAAGGATTTGTTCCTTTTAAAAATATATTTTTAGTATCGTCAATTTCGATTTTGCCATTTTCCTTTGTAAATTTATATTTTTCATATTCAATAACCATAATTTAATTCTCCCTTCGACTAAGCTGCAAGCTGTTCTTCTTGTAGAACTTCAAATTCTTCAAGTCCTTTTATAAAATCAGTTGCACACTTCTTTATTTTTTTCCCCAAGTCAATTAAAATCTTAGGATCACCATTGGCATATTGTGTAATGTAATTAAAACTACACATAGAATTATCAAGTCCAAAATAATCGGCTACCATATAGGCAACAGATTCGACAAAAACCTCTGATAAATTTCTATCAGTCTTGTAATCAAAATCATCATATAGACCATGTGTTAATTCATGTAAAAGCACAGCTACCTTTGCATCAATGGACATTCTTTTTTCTATTGATATTTCCTTATATCTAGGACTGTAATATCCTTTTACACCTTGTTCAAGTTCTTTTTCATATACAGGAAATTTACTAAATTGCTTTAACTTATCAAAAAAAGAACCCATATTTTCACTATCAAGTATTTTAACTTCTAGTGGTATTGGTTCTCCTATGGTTTCAGATATATCATATACATATACTGATTTATAAGCTATATAATCATAAGTCTGTTCTTCTTCGACCTCTTTTCCATCAATGATTTTCTTAACTTTTGTTTTTCCTTGCTTTGGCATACCGGCAGTTATTTGTATTTTTTTAGCATCATTTATCAATTCTCGACCTAACTCTTTCCATTTAGCTTTGCCAGCAACATTTGTAGCATCTGGAAATTGACTAAATATTAGGATGGTATTATTAAAACTGTATTTTGTAAATTTATTTTGAAACTTTAAATATTTTTCATATTCTCCGTTTTGTATAATGGTTCGTACATTGCTAACAACCTTATCAAATATTTCTTTGGCCCTAGTTTTTCTATTATATGTAGATTTCATTTCTAATCTCCTCCTTTATGCAGCCATCTTTTTGAAGTTATATTTGATGACTTTAATTTCTTGTTTCTTTTTATATTTTTCTTTCTTCTCTATAAAACTTCTAAAACCAAGCCATTTATCTATAAAAGCATTTTGTTCATCTGTAAAATTTCTATTATGATGAGGTAATTCTTTTTGAACTACACGACCATTTTTAAATTCTAGCGTTATAAATGATTTGGTAACTTCTGATAAATCTCTTATAAAATAAATTTCAGTTTTATTTTCTATATATGGGTTTAAGTACATATAGCCAACACAATTTCCTTGCTGTTTTCCTTCATCTTTTAAATCATCTATACTAGGTGCAGGAAAGATAATATATTTATCATCTACATAAGTATATTTTGATAAATCTAAATATCTTAAATATGCTTTAAACTGTGTATCCATATCTTCTTCAATAGCAATTTTTTTCTGCATTTTATCATGTCTTGATATTAAATTCCTTGGGAATAAATCTTTTTTTGATTTATAATGATATGATAATTTTTTTGCCATAGCTAAATAATCTTTATAAATATTCAAATTATTTAACCCTTTTTGATATTTCATTAATTTTTTTAATGGAATTTCTTTGCTTATTTCTTTTATAAGATTCATATTATTGCAATCAATGTCTATACCTGCCTTTAAAATATCATCTAATACATTATTTTTAACTAAAAATCTTAAATAGTTTATATTAGTATTACGATATTTTTGAAGCAATATTTTATCAGTTTTTTGAAATAATTGAAGTAACATTAGTTCTTTGTATGAAACATTGTTGTCTTGCATAAATTTCAGAAAACTTTTAGGTACTCTAAATCTTTTATAGAAACTACCATTTTTATTTAAAGCCTTAGAATAAAAACATAAATTATATAATTTCATATTCCATAATAGTTCAAAACTACCATAAGCAGCTAATTCCAATACATCTAAAAAATTATAACGGTAATATGAAAATTTATCCATAAATTCTTTTATGGGTGCATATTCCATAATTGTACCTTTTATAATTCTTTTTTTGTTATATGGATATGTAGGATAATCCGTTAAATATTTATGACCTTTATATTCTGACCAACTTATTTTCTTATATCCATGATATACTCTTAAAACTCCAAACATATTGATATAAACATTATTCCCTAAGAATCTTCCTATACCAGGCACTATTCTTGCATACTCAATACAGCTTCTTTTGATTTTTTTACTATCTCCTTCAAAATAAGAATATATCTCAAAAATTCTTATAATAACTTTTTTATCCATTCGTTGAACTAATACAACAGACTGTTCAAATGAACGTCTGTAATAGTTTATGCCATAAACTCCTGATTTCTTATGACAATTAGGACATTCTACATAATCACGAACCTTTATTGTTTTGTCAATAAAATATTTGTTGCAATTTGTACAATACAATTTTTTCTTTTCTTTATCTTTTATAATTAGGTGATGTGTTTTTGAGTTTTCATTAATGAAGTTATCCCAATATTTTGGAAGTTTACACTTTTTATCTATTTTAAGCATTAACTTGTCTACTTCTTCCTGTTTCATTATCCAACACCTCCAAACAAAGAAATTTGAGCTGTTTCTTTTTTCTTTTCCATATTCTTTTTTGCATCTTCTAAGGAAACAACATTATTCTTAGGATTTTCCTTTTTTGAAGATGTTTTTGCTTTACCTTTAGTTGTATCTTTCTTTTCTATTTTTAGAAAAGAATTAGGTAATGAGAAATACATAATAGCCCATGCATAAACAACTTCATTAGTAATGTAATTCCAACCGTTTTTCATATATTTTCGTGCCTTATTTCTTATGAATTGTGCCATTTCTTCAAGTGTCTTTTCCTCATTGAGATATCTTTGTTCCATATCTTCACGAGATAATAAGTAATCCACAGTTTGCACTAATGCTTTGTCCTCTTGGTCTTTTACTTGTTCCTTTAATCGTTCAAAACCAGTCATTTCTTTTTTACCTCCATTTTCCTAAATCTTGTATATAAATCATCTTTTGATTCTCTTTCCATGTATTTCTTGTAATTTTGTAAGCCATATTTATTGATTTTTTCTTGTCTTTCTTTTTGAACTGCTTTTATTACTTCTTCTAGTTCTGTAAAATCATAAAATCGGCAAATAAGGCCATCTTTTATGATAACCTTATCTCCAATATAATCTTTTATTACATTAAATCTGTAACTGTATTTCTTTTTGCCAGGATGATCTGCTATTCTAATACCACAAGAAAGCCCATAGTCCAGCTTGATATAAATTGAACTTGTAGTATGTGAATTATATCTATGAACAATAAAACCTCCTGCAATTAATTTTTGAACTAGAATATTTGCTATTTCCTTACCATTCATATTATGCAGCCTCTTTTGATATTTTATCTTCTTGCAAATACTTTTGTCTGTCGATTTTTTCAGTAATCAATTTTAAATTGGCTTTCATAAATTCAACTTGAAATTCTGGAATGTTTATTGCTGATACTCTTGCGATTTTTTCTCCATAAGAAGTAGGAGCGACAACTAAATCTCCAACTTCTAATGGAATTGCTGTAATATAAGAATATGCTTTTCCACTAAATGTTTTAGGCATATATCTATCTTCATATTTTACTGATACAATATTTGTTTTTTCCATATGTAAACCCTCCTTTATTTTTGTTAATCTAAATAGCCATTATAAATATTTATTCCATATGTATTTTCATCAATAGTACAAAATACTAGTAAATATTCTGTACCATATATGTTAAATAAGTCTTGCTCTAATTTGGGTAAAAACTCTAATGAATCTACTTCAAAATTGATATAGTAATCATCACCAAACAATGGATGTTTGGTGATAGTAATAGAATTGTTACTTGCATATTTTTTTGCTATTTCTGCAAAGTTTTCAAGTAATTCTTCATCTGTTGAACTATATAATTTGATTTTCATTTTTGTCTCCTTTCACAATTTCTATTTCTACAATATCAATATGTATGTTATCTATTTCTGTATCCATTTCATAAGCATATGTTTCAAATAAGTCAACAATGGTATTATAGAAATCTTTTAATTCTAAATTTTTATCATAAGCATCATATAAAGTGTCATTTAGTATATTATTGATTAAAGATATTTGATAATGTATGTTTAACTTATCTCTTTTCTTAAATTTTATACTATCATTTGTATTGTGATTAATTATTATAGATGTTGTAGTATGTTTCCTAGTATTTATATCTTTTTTTAAATCATTTAAAATATTACTAATAATAAAACGATTTAATAGTTGGTCTAATGTAAGGCAACAAATAGTAAATCTATAACCATCATCTCTTAGAGCAGACAAACTAACATATTCTCTTCCTGTTAATTTCATTTATCCCCCTCCTATATCAAAATGGAAGATCATCACCATTAGAAATAAAATCTTCTGATGCGTCTTTTTCCTTTAATTCCTCACTAACAGTTTCTTGTATATTATCAGTATTGCTTTCAATTTTTGTATAACTATCAGCAAAATCTATTTCTTCTGCAATGACTTCTGTAACATATCTTTTAATGCCATTCTTATCCTCATAGTTTCTCGTTTGAAGTCTACCATTAACACATACTTGAATACCCTGTTTTAAAAACTTTTCTACAAAGTCAGCAAGTTTTGAGTATGCGACTATATTAAAGAAATCTGCTTGTCTTTCTTCTCCTTGTTTTACATATTTTCTATTTACTGCTAAACTAAATGTAGCAACCTTTACATTATTTGTTTGTGAAAATTTAATTTCTGGATTTTTTGTTAATCTTCCTAATAAAATTGTCTTGTTCATAATTCTTTCCTTCCTTTCTAATCATCTAATTTTACTACGATATGTTTTAGTATATCTTCATTTGTACGATAATTTCTCTCTAATTCAGGAATAACACTAGCTTTTCCGTTAAAATAAATTATGTAATAATAAGCATATTGATATTTTCTAATATCATAAGCTAATTTTCTTTTTCCTATATCTTCTTCATTTGATATCTTTGCATTTTCATTAAGGTATTGTCTTATTGTATCTACAACGGCATTCCTTTGCTCTTCTGTAATATCATCTTTCATTAAAAAAATTGTTTCATAATTATTCATAACTTGATTCCTCCTAAATTAAAACTTTTTCTTGAATTGATAATTCTTGTCCTACATTGATGTTATCGCCTAATGTAAATTGTACTTTCCAATATTTTTTAAGCTCATTTTCGATTTCTTTCATATTACGTAATTCTTTTGTAGTATGAAAACCTTTCACATAAACATATTCTTGTAACTTTTTGAATGCCACTTGAAATAATTTATCAATATTATCACTTATAGCAAGTATGTTAGATTCTGCAAAAGGTAGTTTTAGATTTTTGCTAATTAACATATATACTTTTGAATTTTTTGATATAGGTGTAAAAGCATTTACATTTTGATTTACTCTAAAAGGATTTTTAATCTTTTTTAGAATAGGTAATGTATTTTTTTGTGTCTCATTGTTAATGATGAAATGGAAAATAACATTGCCATTAGACTTTAAAATATTTTTGATTTGTGTTATTTTCTTTTCATTTGTCTCGATTTCAAATTTTAAATGATAACCTTCTTCAAATTTCTTCACAGGATATTCTAACTTACGTTTTCCTAAAAAATAGGTTTTGTTTACTCTGCTTTTTTGTTCAAATAAACTTACAATTCCTCCTTGTATAAAATCAATTTTTCTTTTGCTGATATTTGGGTTTAATACAACCATTGCTAAATATTTCATTCTTTAATTCCTTCCTTTCTTTTATGCAGCATTTTTAAAGATTACCTCTTTATTATGCTTTCTATTTTTTACTTTCATTTTTCTTTGTCTGTAATAGTATTCTTCCAAAAATTCTTCTTTGTATCTTGCTATTTTCTTTTCATGTTTTACAAGTTTAAACATATTGTAAAATTTTCTTGTATCCTTTCTTTTCATTGAAGTTAGTTTTTTATTTTTAATTGAAACAACTAAAAAAGTTCCATATAAGATGCAACCTTGAAAAATCCTATTGAACTCATCATTTGCTGCGTTTTGATTAGCAATAATTAAGTTATTTTTATTTAATCGTATCTTTAATAAATCTTTTCCTATTAAAGCCCTTACAAATTTTAGACTTCCTGGTATTTTAACTTTTTGTACCTCTTTATTTGGCATAACTAATAAACATTTAATTTTCATATGTAAATCTTCCTTTCTTTTTTAGAATAGAAAAAGCCAGAAGTTATCTGACTTTTCTATATTTTTTATGCTGCTTTTGGAATAGCAGTAGTATTTTTGTTATATACTTTCATAGTTTTTGCGTTAGTTATTACAGGTTTTATAATAGTACAATCTTCATTATTATAATAATCTGCAATTTTTAAATTTGAGCCCTTAACTACATTAGACAAAATTAATTGTGAGTTACTTGCATAACTTTTTATAAAATCATAATCTGCACAACTTTCCATGTCATCAATGAAGATAGGGAAGTTAGTTTTTGCGATTTTATTAAACATATTGGCAAATTCTAAGGCTGTTGCAATAGTTTCTGACCTAGACAAATTAGATAATAAATTACCTTTGTAAGTAATTACGAAGTCGTCTTTTATTTCTCCTGTTGTCTTTAATACAGAATAAAACTTCACTTTAACATCTTTTAAGTAATGTTTTGCAAGTTTCATTTTTTCTTCAATGTAACCAATATATAGCTTTTGAGCAACTTTTCTTGCATCTTTCAAATCACTAATATATTTATTTTGTATAGAAATTTGTTTATTAAAATTAGATATGTCGATTTTAGCATTTTGTATATTTTTTTCTTTGATAGAAATTTCATTATTAAATTTTTCTATTTCTTTTTTCTCTAATTCTAATTTATCTATATTTTCTTTTATATTGGCAATTTTCTTAGTATTATCTATACTTGTATCTCCACCTAGTGCGTGATAATGACACTTTTCCATTGTAAGTTTAAATTTTAAGTCTTTTTCCTTTGCCTCTAATGTGTTTTTCCTGTTAAAAGCATCTGTTAAATCTTTTTTCATATTAGCAATAGTTTTTTCTTTTGCTTTATCTTTTATAGTTTGTTCACAAGTAGGACAAAGACAGTCTGTACCATTTTTTATTGCTAAATATTTTTGTTTTCCTGATTTCATAGTTTTTGCAAGTTCCGTAATTTCTGTCGATATATTTAAAATTTCTTTTTCTAAATCTGCTACTTTTTGCTTTTGAATTTCCTTATCTCTAATTTGTTTGTCATTTGATAATGAATCCAATTCTTGATAAGCAAGTGAAAGCTCAACTTCTTTTTCAAATTTTTTAGCTTCAGGTAATTTTTCATCTGCTATATTTTGAGCATAATCAATTTTGCCATTTAATGAAGTGATATAACTTTCGGCTTTCTTTATGTCTTGATTTAACTCTGATATGTAAGTAGGTATATCTTGTGGGTTACCTTCTAATAACTTTTGTTCTTCATTACTTAAATTATCATACGCAATATCCATAAAAATATTTAAAAGGTGGGTATTTATAAATTCTTCTTGTTCTTTTGGAGATAGCATATAATAATATTTTATATCTCTTAAAACAACATCTTTAAAACTACTAAATAATTCTTTTTGTGATAATTCTTCAAACTGCTTATTAGTAATTTCCTGTAATTTATTAGAAATATAAAGTTCTTTTAATTCTTGCTCGCTAAATTTGTCGTAAATCTCTCTTACATGGATTTTAAAATATCTTTTTAGTAAATTTTGTTTTTGTAAATCACTAAGTCCATTAAATATTTCAATAGGCCTTGTGTTAGACAAATACTTATCAACTAACTCTTTTTGTTCTGCAGGTTTTTTAGATAAGAAATATAATGGGTTTATAATAGACAAAAATAATTTCTTATCTTTGTAATAGTTAATTAATTCATTTTGAGTTATCTGCTTTCCATCAAGTAATATAGAATTGTTTTTTGTTCCAACTCTATTTTTAGTACGAATTAGTATATGGCTAATTCCTTGATTATCTGTAAAATGCAATTCGCCATAAGAACTATCTACATTTTTATTGATAAGACAAGATTTTTCATCTCCTGATAAGTTAGTTCCTAAAAGTGTATTTACAATAGCATAGAGAATATTACTCTTTCCAGATCGATTTTTTCCACTAATAGCTGTTGTATCATATAACTTTGTTTCAAATACCCCTTTAAACTTTCTAAATCCGAATTGTTTTAATATAATCAACTTTCATATAACCTTAACTCCTTTTTTCTTGTATTTTCTTTGACTTTTTTCTTTTTCTGTATTTTTGATATTTTCTTGCATAAGGTTTTCGTAAATATTTTTCTTCTATCCAGTCCTCTGTACCATCTTTAAATTTAACTAAGTAATCAAGATAATAAGAATCTCTTTCAATAATATAAGCTGGTTGTTTTTTATAAAACTTACCAGCATTTTCACCAGGACCATATACAAAAACCTTATCTTTATTCTTGAATTTATTTTTCATTTTGTATATTCTCCTTTTTTAAAATTTTTATTTTTTGACCATTGACTTATTTTTGTTTTTTGTATATTATATATACAATTAATGCAAATGACATTTGTAAATAACGGTAGTAGTATAAGAAAACCCCTTTCTTATGCTGCTATATTTTTTTGTGCTTCTTTTTCGTTATTTTGTACGAATTTAAAATCTGTTAATATTTTTTTGTCTTTAAATTCTTGTATTTCTGTTTCTAAAACTGAGCCAATGCCACAATTAAGTATTGGTTCAACTAATTCTGGTTTAACAATAAAATTAACAGGTTTATCTGTCATATCGTAAAACTCTCCAATAAAATATTCTTTTGGTTTTCCATCTTTCATAAATTCTTCTGTATGGTGATTTGTAAAATAGTAGCATTTGTCAATATTAGGTTTTTCTGATACTTCAATTTTTGTTACTTTTTTAGTGCTTTTCTTTGTTGCTTTCTTTTTAGGTTCTTCTTTTGGTGTTTCATTTACTTTTTTATCCTTATTTTCTGTATTGTTATTCACAACTTGTTCATTTGCTGTGGATTGTTCTTGTGAATTTTCTTCTTTTTGTGGGGTTGTTGTGTTAGAAATAAAATCTTCTTTTTTGATAATATCAATAATATAGTTATTAAATGTCTTTCCATCTTTTGAATTTTCAACTTGTTTTAGAAATAAAATATATTTTCCTTTAACAGTATTTCCTTGTTCTTTTTGTAAATAAAAATATTGATTTAGAGCATCTACTGCTTGCTGGCTAGTAATCTTCATAAGCCAAATTCTATCTGTTGCTATTTTAGGTATAAGAAATTTAAGCCAACCTATTTTTTTACAGTCAGGTGGTCCAACTTGTTTTTTCTGTCTATACTGACAGTTAATACCTAAACATTTTATTTTTTGCCAACCGTCTTTTGTCTTTTGATTTGCTTCATCAGTTCCATACTTGCAATAACATACTTGTCCTGACTGGTTTGACCTTGAATATTTTGCAGAAAAAGGTTCTTCGGTAATAAACTCAATTTCTATACTTGTTTTTCCTTTATATATTTGGTCAAACTTTTGCAAATATCCTTGCATATATTGGTCTTGTACTTTTGCTATAAAATGTCCCAATTCTTTTGCTCTTTTTCCTCCATTTGAAGTTGGTACTTGTTCTCCATGTTGGATTCTTCCGAATTACTGGTAAATTTACATACCTTGTCTGTTCCATAATACTTCATTCCTTTCATCTTCTATGCAGCAATTAATTCTTCTGCATAACAGTAGTTTTTTTGTACTTTGCTAGTATCAATAGTGTAAATTGGATATATGCTATTATTTACAACACATATTCCTGTTTGATTTTTGATAATACCAAGTTCTAATAACTGTGGTATTAGGGTAGGTTTAAACTTACAGTCAACCACAATTTCATCTTCTCCAAGCACTTTGCTATTTTGTTCAAGAGAAATGTCAGCAAAATGTGCAGTTTCATTTGTGGCTGGATCAATACCAAATAAACTAAGTTGTAAATCTCCATTAGAATACCTTGAACTATGTAAAAAACAATTTTTAAATATAGTCTCATATAGTTCAAAACTAAATCCATTTTTCATAATAACTAAATCTCCTTCCATTATTTTTGTGTAAAAAAGATTTTTTTGATAAATCCTCCTTTCCTTTAATTTGGGTAAAAAAATAGAAAGTAACAACTAAAAGCGGGGGTTGGGGATAGGCTTTTAGAATTATTACTTTCTTTTATATTTGAGCATCACAAATAATCTATATATTTGATATGCTAAATACCCATTTTATGCTACATTGTATAAAATGTAGAAATACTGCTACTAACTATAAATTTTAGTAGTTATGCCATAAAAGTTATTCTTTTATGGGTAGTTATAGTATGATAACTATAACATAAATCTTATTACACACTTATATTTTACATAGTTTTTTTAGTTATTTCAATAAACACAAAATAAAAAATTTTTTCATTGATATATCAATATTTGTCTGAATTTTTTATATGGCTTTTTAAATTTATTTTCAAAAAATTGTACTCTATCCCTGTTATATCAAGCAATACAAACGAAAAAAATTTCCACTTTTTCAGCATTCCCATATTAAAAAAATTCCTATACAATTTATTGGGGAGGTGAAGAAATGGAAGAAAAGGATGATGTGCTTGATAATTTATTCGACAAGAAAGAAGATGATGACTTATTTAATTTAGAAGATAAGGAACTAAAAAGATTGGATGCAGAACTAGGAGAAATGAACGACAAAATGGATAAATTCATAAATGAAGAAATACCACCTCAAACAAGAGATAATGCAAGAGAACATTTAAGAGAGTATTCTAATCTTTTATTCACATATCTTCATCGTGAAAACCAATTATTTTACAAAAACGGAATAGCAGACGGTATTCAGATTTTGCTATTTGCATTAACTATGTAATTTGTAACTGTCCTATATGTTATATATAGGGCAATAATTTGAAACAAAATATATGTCGCATAACTGTACTTATGTGACATATAACTAAAAATAATGGTGTAAATATAGAATTATATGCAACATAATTGCCGAATATCATAAAAAATATATGTTACATAATTGAAATGGGGTGAAAATATGTTAGAAGATTTTAAAAAATATATGATAAAAAATAAATTAAGTGAAAATACATATAAATCTTATTTGTTAGATGTTAAATTGTATATAAATTATTATAAGGACAGTTACGGTGAAGATTTTGAAAAATTAAATAGTATTGATATACAAACTTATAAATCTTATTTAAAAAATATTGAGAATCAAAAGCCAGTTACAATCAATAGAAAATTGAATGCACTAAAAAAGTTTAATGAATATTTAGTAGATAAAGGAATACAAAATGATATTGTAATAGACAAAAGGGATTATATAAAAATAGCACCTAATTTTGTAAAAAAAGATGCTCCAGATGAAAAAAAAATAAATAAGTTAATACACAAGGCAGTAGATAGCAAAAGAGATACTTGTATTATAATTCTTGCAAGCAATGGTGGACTTCGTGCAGAGGAAATTGTAAATATAAAACTTATACATGTTCATCTTGAACAAAGATTTATTGCAATAATAGGAAAAGGGGAGAAATATAGAGAAGTAACTATCAATGATAAAATGTATAAAGCACTTCAAGAATATTTAGAAGAAAGATTACAAACTAACCAGGATAACCCATATTTATTTGTAGGAAAGAAAAGTAGTTTTTATAAGGATAAGCCTATGTCAAGAAGTATTGTAAATCGTATATTAAATAAATATAATGTTGAAGTAAAAATAGAAGATTTACACCCTCATTTATTAAGGCATTATTTTGGATCTACTGCATATTACAAAGCAGGGTATAGTTTAATTCAAATCGCATCACAGTTAGGACATTCAGACATAAAAACAACTAGGGGATATATAGATAACCACAATAAAAATATGTTAGATTTATCTAATCGCTTGTAATATAACATTTGTTGCTACTTTCGACAAAATTTTCATAAAACTTATAGTATAATTCAATAAACTAGCATATATAATATTGAATTATAGCGTTTATTATAATAATATTATTTTGGTACACTAATAATGTGATAAGGTGATAGTATGGAAGGTTTATGGATTGATTTTAGTGAAATCTTTTTAAGAAAACATGGAGAAAAGGTCTTTAAAAATATTACTAATCAAATAGAAATAGAAAATAAAAGTAGTTGTGATAAAAAGTATGTTGATATTATATTCGCGGTTGCTTTTCTCACTTATATAGGATTAGATGATACAAATAAGATATATCTTTTAAGGGATATTCCTAAAAATATTGATATAGAGAGCATACAGAAAATTCATAAAAAATCTATTTCAAAAATCCAAGAATATATAAAAGATACAAACAAAAATAACAGGACTTAGTAAGCCTGTTATTATATTTTAGTAACACAAAAATTGTAATTTGTCTTTTACCTTTTCTTTGATGATTGTCTTATTTTTTCGTGATAAAAATAATTAATTATAATTGGCTTTCCTGTAGGATTTTTTAAAAAAGGCTCTTCATCAATAACATACATATACCTATTTTTATTAGCATATTCTTCTACTTGCTTGTCTAACATTTCCCAGTAAGATATATTCTTTTTATTATATATTTCATCATATAAAGGATATAAAGCAGGATATTTTTCTTTAATATAATTCATTATTGTTCCTTTAAAACTACCTCTTAAATTTAAGTTTTCAAGCCATATATAATCACAAAAATCTTTAATTTCTTCAATAATAGAAAAAACATCTGTAATCCCTGGAAATATTGGGGATATAAAACAAGTTGTTCTTATTCCTTCATCATGAATCTGTTTCATTGCCTCAATTCTTGATTTGATTGTAGGGGTATTTTCCATATCTTTTTTAAATCTTTCATCTAATATATTCATTGACCAAGAAACTAATGGATTAGGGTAATTTTTTATTAAATCTATATCTCTTGTTACTAAATTTGATTTTGTTGTTACGATAAGATTTATTCCACTACCTTGCATTTCTTCTAAAAATGTTCTTGTTCTCTTATATTTAGCTTCAAAATAATTATATCCATCTGTAACTGATCCAATTATCATAGTTTTTCCTTTATACTTTTGTGGGTTGTTGATTTTGTTCCAATACTTAACATCTAAAAACATTCCCCAATCTTCTTTATGATTAGTAAATCTTTTCATAAATGTTGCATAACAATACCTACAAGCAAAAGGACAACCTACATAAGGATTTATTGAATATCCTGCAATAGGTAAATTAGATTTTGTTAGAATTGTATCAACTTTCTTTTCTTTTATAACTACATTTTTTAAATCTATCATAATTATTCTCCAAATTCTTTAGGAAATTCTTGTATCATTTCATCTTCATTTAATATTCCTAATAAATCTTCTTTCATAAATACAGGAATATTCTTTTCTTTCGCTTGATTATAAATATTATAAATCCATTCTTTTTTTGATACTGCTTTATTCTTTCTATTTCCTGTTTCTGTTCCGATTACTACCCAAGATATGTCTGTTAAATCTAATTTTCCTACATCATCAAAAAGTGGCTCAAAGGTAATATGATAATGTTTCGCTTTTATATTTTTTCTTAAAATATCTATCTTTTCCTTTTCTTTTGATGATGTAACAGTTACACCAAACCAGCCATTATCGGGGGTATCAGTTAGTTTTATTTTATCAGGTCTTTTTGTTAAAAAAATGTATTGCGTATCTTGATTTTCTTTCATTTTTTCATAAACTTTATCTAACCATTCTTGTTTCCAACCACTTAAATCACTTTGCCCAGTTAGGAGATAAGCAGTGTGTTTTTTATTATCAAGCATTTTCAATTTATTTTCAAAAAATATAGGAATATTAAAATCATCTGTTGTATGAAATCTAGCATTATTCATTCTAGCATAACAATAAGTACAACCTATATCGCAACCGATAACTATATTTATATTTTTTATACTATCTTTTATACATTGCATTTTTAAATTCTCCTTTTAGTTATTGTATTTTAGATTTATAAAAATCGCCAAAAGAAGCCATTATGTCTAACATCTTACTTAATTCTAATCCCAATTCGGTCATTCCATATTCAACTTTTGGTGGATTAATATTATAGTCTTTCCTATAAATAATGCCATCATTCTCTAATTGTCTTAAACTATCAGTTAATACCTTTTGTGATACTCCATTTAATGATCTTTGCAATTCATTAAATCTCCACGGTCTTTTCATTAAATTTCTTATTATCATTAGTTTCCACTTATTGCCTACTAAAGATATTGTAGTGGCAACAGGGCATTCTGGTAATTCTTCCTTATTTCTCATTTTTTACACTTCCCTTACAAATCTCTTAATATTATAACATATATTATTAATTAAACAAGCAGTTACTTTAAAGTGCGTACTTGTTTTTTAATGTGTTCTTTGATATAAGAGTATCAGAATATAATTTGAAGGAGGAATATTAAAATGTCAAATTTTATGAAAGTAAGTGCAGAAAATGCACCAAGAGTTGAATTACATGATAAATTAGGTTTAACAGGAGCAGAAATCAGCATCAATACTATTTCTGCTGGACAAAATGTACCTTTTATTCATTCTCATAAACAAAATGAAGAAATTTATTATGTTATTGATGGCTCTGGTAAAGCAGTAATTGATAATGAAGAAATTGATTTAGTTGCTGGCGATTGGATAAGAATATCTCCAGTTGCAGAACGCCAATTTTTTGCTTCTGAAAATAATTCAATTTCTTATGTTTGTATTCAAGTAAAAGAAAATTCACTTGAAGAATTTACTTCTAATGATGCAATTATAAAATAATTATAAAAATCTCTGAAAATACAAGTTCTCAGAGATTTTTTTATTTTTTAATCCAAAGCACAAATTACTATTTTTTGTTAGCATTATATAATAAAGAGTAGATAATTTCAACTATATTACCTACTCTACTTATTGTAATTTATAATTTGCTTATTACTTTTTTCTGTCAACTCCTTTGTTTACACTATTGCTAATAATATAGAAATTGGAAATATAGCTACTGGATAAAATTCTTATTTTCAATTTTTCAATTTAAAAATTTTCTTTTGGCGCTTAGTTTCAAATTTCCAATAACCATGATTACGATTTCGATGTTTTTTTTGAATCTTGTTT
>OLIW01001904.1_pt1 | contig 16920 bp, 18 predicted proteins | sample 1601321 | NCBI WGS metagenome assembly OLIW01 (sample SAMEA2452114, study PRJEB22498) | human gut metagenome
CGCCGCTCTTGCCTATATACAGGACAATAACCTGACCGATTATGAGCAGTTGGCGCAGAAAGCCACCGAGGCAACCGACCATTTCCATGCGCTTTCCGAGCAGATCAAGCAGACGGAACAGGCCATGAAAACCAACGCCGGGCTAAAGGCCGCAACGGTTCAGTATGCAAAAACGCGCCCGGTCTTTGAGCAGTACAAGGCTACCAAGTACAGCCGGAAATTCCTTGCGGAGCATGAGGCCGATATTGAACTGTACCGAGCGGCACAGGCGGAAATGCGCCGTCTGCTGGGCGGGGCGAAGCTCCCGAAAATGGATGCGCTGAAGGAGGAAAGCCGTAAGCTCACGGCAAAGAAAAAGCGCCTTTATGGAGAGTATCAGAAAGCGCGCCGGGATATGCAGGAGATCGTCACCATCAAGGTAAATATTGATACTCTGCTGGGCTACACCGAGCCGGGCAGAAAGCAGGAAAAGGAGCGTTGAGGTTATGAAAACAAGGAGCAAAGCGACGCAAATACTTCGGGCCATGTTGGCCCGAAGATACGGGTTTGGGGCGAGCCCCAACAAGCAGCGTCCGGGCCTTTGTGGCCACGGAGGCATTGCTTGCCATTTAGCGACACCCCCGAAAATGGCGCAAAAAAACGGAGGTATGCGCTCTTTTACACATCCTCCGTTTCTTTGGCCCGCTTCATGGCTTGAATGGTGGCCTCCACGATTTTCTATTCTTTTTCGTCCAGGGCGTTGAGCATGGCGTCAATCCGTTTTCTGCACTCGCTCCCTTTATTCTTGGACGGATAGAAATATTGATCTACCGATATATCAAACATTGTTACCATCTGATAAAAGGTGTTGAGGCTGGGGTGCTGGCCGTCATTCTCGTTATACATGATGGTGCGTGGAGCCCGGTCAACAATATAGGCCAGTTGCTCCTGCGTCATCCCGCTGGCTTCCCGCGCCCGTTTGATGGCAAGCCCTATATCGTGAAAATCAAATCGTCGTTCATCTCTTTCAATCTTCATAATATCACCTAATGTAATTTTACATTTCAGGTGATATTATTTGAACGATTGTCTATTTCATACTACCGACTATTTATTTTCATGTTGGGTTTATTACTCGTTTTCGATGTGACTTTCATATTTTTGGTGAACACCTAACATTATCGTACCAACCGCATTACAGAGCTCATCTCGGACTTTCTGCGGATCAGAAAAGGCATAACGCACTTGCAAAGTGGTAAAGCCATGAAGAAATCCAGTAAAAAGGTTCAATATTTCATTTGTGCTTTCAGATGGAAAATTATATGACGAAATTATCGTTGATAAAATCTTAATATAGTTTCCAAATATTTGAGCTGTTTCTTCCGTACCATGCCATGTAGCCCACTGAATAGTTTCATATACTCCAGGATGTTCAATAATAAAATTCAAATACTCAACGCTGACGCCTTTCAATGCAGTATCGCCAGACTTTCCAATGGCTGCCTGCGCCATTTGCTCATTCATAGAGTGCATCCCTTTGTGCGCTACTTCTCGAAGTAGATCGTCAAGACTTTCGATATGATTATAAAGGGATGGTGTTCGTACATTCAATTTTTCTGCAACTGCCTTTAGAGATAGGTTATTTAACCCTCGCTCGTCTGCTATTTGTGAAGCCGTTTCTATTACCAACGATTTTGAAACACGCATAGTACACCTCTCATTTTTACATTGTCTATCACTATTTTAGCTAATAGAATTAGTGTGGTCAATAATAAAGTTAGGTTCTTTCCATGTGGCACTTGACAAGTAGCTTGCTATTTTATAAAATACTAATTGAATTAGTATTTACATTAACTATAATAGTTTTTCCGATGAAGAGGTTCCTACAATGATTGATGAACATTTGAATATCAAAAACATTCCTGCAATTATATGGGGAGATACATCCTCTAAAGTCTATCTTTATGTACACGGTCAAGGAGGGTCTAAAGAAGAAGCAGAAGCATTCGCGTCTATTGCAAATCGTTATGGATGGCAAGTATTAAGTATAGATCTACCAGAGCATGGCGAAAGAAAAGAGGAACGCGATTTATTTAATCCGTGGACTATTGTACCAGAGCTTCTAACTGTGATGCAATATGTCAAAAACCGCTGGGCAGATATTGCACTATTTGCAAATAGTATTGGTGCATGGTTCAGTATGCTAAGTTTCAAAAATGAAAGTCTGGAAAAGAGTTTATTTGTTTCCCCTGTTCTTGATATGAAATCGCTTATTCAAAAGATGATGTCGTGGGCTAATGTTTCACAAGAAAGACTTAGACACGAGCAAACTATTCCTACAACTTTCGGACAAACGCTTTCGTGGAAATATTGGGAGTATGCAGCAAATAATCAGGTCACTCAATGGGAAGTCCCAACAAAAATTTTATATGCAGGAAAAGACCATCTTACAGATCGTGATACCGTAGAGGCATTTGCGAAAACCTATCATTGCGAATTAACAATATGGGAGCCGGGGGAACACTGGTTCCATACCCAACCGCAATTAGACATTTTATATAGCTGGCTTGATAATAACATTCAGTCCGGCAAAGTACAAACCAAATTCAAGGAAGTAAAAATAGAACGATAATTTTTACTCATAGCTAATAAATGAACAGAATAGCCGCCCAACGGGATAATAAAAAAACCGTTGTTTCGGCGGCTGGGTATTCATGCGCCAAAACAAAATACAGTAGCCTTACGGCGGTTTTGAAATAACAAATTTCAAGCCGCCGTTTTCTTTTCAAAAAATGAGATTACGGGGGGTGTCTTGAGTAGTGATAAGGAAGTAATCGTATCTTGCAGGGCGGCATAGCGTGTGGCTATGCCGTTCTGCCTTTTCTTTGCCGTTCAATCACTTGACTGTCGTTAGGAAGATTTACTTCCCCAATAAAGTTCCAAACAATCTGTACTTTCTGTCGGCGGTGGCCGCTGGACTTGTCCGGCGCATGGACTATGATTTTCTTCACAAACTCATTCACTATCGTAGGGGTTAATTCTTTCACGCCCACATACTTGCGAATGACGGCGGCAAAGTTGTCAAAGTCTGCCTTGTCCTGCTCGAAGATATGAACAGCGTTTTGCTCTGCATAAACAAACTCCGTCAATTCTTTCTGCTCGGCTTCATACTCCGCAGACAATTTCAAAAACCGTTCGTGGCTGATTGTTCCGTTTACATCATCTTCATAAATCCGCTTGAAAATCCGGTCAAGTTCGGCTATCCGTTTTTCTGCCTGCTCCAATGCTTTCTTGCGCCGCTTCATATCCTTTTCCGTGTTCTCGAAACGCTGTTGATATACGACATCACGAAACGAAGTAATGTCGTCGAAAAACATAGCGGTTACATCAAAAATCCGTTGCAGGACAATCCGTTTCAGCGTTTCCTCTCGGATATAATGGGCGGTGCAACTTCCCGTATTGCTCTTGTAACGGGAACAGCGGTAACTGTCTTGCGAGGGCGTCAAACTGCTTGCCGTATGGAAGTGTAGTTTACCACCGCAGTCAGCGCAAAAAATCAAGTTGGAAAACAGCCCTTGCCGTTCCGCTTGCTTGGCGGGGCGGCGTTTGCTCGCCCTTAATTCCTGCACCCGTTCAAAGAGTTTTTCGTCAATGATTGCTTCATGGGTATTGCGGAAAATCCGGCGGTTTTCGGGCGTGTTCTCATACCGCTTTTTCAGTTTGTTTGACTTGGAATAGGTTTTGAAATTGACCGTATGTCCGCAGTATTCAAAACGCGCTAAAATCTTGGAAACAGAGTTTGCGTCCCATAAATACGGATTATCCGGCAAAGGCTTTCCGGCGCATTTTGCATAGTAAGATTTTACCGTCAAAACTTTTTCCTTTTGCAGTATTCTTGCAATCTGCATAGGACCTTTCCCGTCTACACACAGCGCAAAAATCTTTTTGACTACTTCGGCGGCTTCTCCGTCCACAACCCATTGTTTCGGATTGTCCTTGTCCCTCAAATATCCGTAAGGCTGTTTCCCCATGTGTTCTCCGGCATTTGCCTTTGCGTTAAGTATCGCTCGGATCTTCCGGCTTGTATCGCGTGCATAAAAATCGTTGAACAGGTTGCGGAATGGGGTAAAATCGTTGTCGCCCTTGTCGCTGTCCACACCGTCGTTGATTGCAATATAGCGAATATCACGCTCGGCAAAGAAACTCTCGGTGTAATAGCCGACTTTCAGATAATCACGCCCCATGCGGGACATATCCTTGACGATAACCGTTTTGACCTTTCCCGCTTCCGCAAGCCCTATCATTTCATTCCAGCCGGGTCTATCGAAAGTTACGCCGGAAACGCCGTCGTCAATGAAAAAAGTCGGGTTAGGGAAACCGTTGTCCTCTGCATACTGCAAAAGGATTTTTTTCTGATTGACAATGCTGTTACTGTCCCCATCAAGCGCGTCCTCTTGACTTAACCGGGCATATAAAGCGGTAATGTTGTCGGGATAATTTTTCGTTGTTGTCATTGTTCATTCCTCCTGTAATGAACGCCCGACAAACAGGTTGTTATCTTCATTATAGCGGACTTCCTTTTCTTTGTCAGCAGGCGTTTTCACGGTTTCCGATTTTATGAGCCGTTTCATTTTGTCATAGAGCAGTTCAGAGCCGCCGCAAACCGTTGACACTTCATAAAGCGTGCCGCCAACTTTGTATGTAACGATTTCATTCAGCGGGTTGCCCTTTTTCGGTAGCAAATCGTTGTATTCAATTTCTTGTTTCCTTTCCATTCCTTTCCCGTCCTTTCCTTGTCTTGAGTAAGGAGCAAGCACAGCAAATGAGTACCCATTTGCCGCTTGCTTCTTCCGCAGCAAGCATAGGAAAGGGGTACCCTTTCCGTAAAATGCGCCGCATTTTCTCTTGTTGGGAAAATCCCAAACCCTTTTGTGTTCTCTCACTCAATATCCCGTCCGAAAAGCGGCTTTTGTTGCACTTTGTCCCTCACTATATACAACACCGCACTTTGCGATTTTGCCAAAGTTTTGAGAAAGTTTTTGAAAAAACTTCAGAAAAGCCTATTCAAAACACTCCACAGAATGTTCCTAACCCTATTGACATTCATTGAGTTTTGATATATAATTATTGTTATATAACATGAATGATTTTTCGAAAGGAAAGTACTTATGCCACCAAAAGTAAAAGTGACAAAAGATATGGTTATTGACGCTGCTTTTGAGATAGCCCGTGAAGCAGGAGCGGAAAACATCAATGCAAGAACTGTTGCAAAGAAACTGAACTGCTCCACACAGCCAGTCATGTACCATTTTGCAACGATTGAAGAATTGAAAAAAGCGGCTTATGCAAAAGCAGACGACTATCATACAGAATATCTAATGAATATTAAAAGCCCGCAGAAAGGCGTTATGCTTGGAATTGGGTTGAATTATATCCGCTTTGCGATTGAAGAACCGCATTTGTTCCGCTTCCTTTTTCAATCGAACTTTTTTAATGGAACGACTTTGCTTGAAATGATAGATGCCGAAGAACTTGCGCCTGTTCTTTTGGCAATGCAAGGAGCAGTCGGAGGAAGTATAGAGCAAGTGAAAGAAATTTTTTTGACAGTTTTTTTATTTGCTCACGGATATGCGAGTATCATAGCCAACAATTCTTTGGAGTATGATGAAGAACTCATAAAATCTCATTTAGAACGGGCTTACAGAGGGGCAATATTAGCAACACAGGAGGAAACGAAATGAGAAAACTATACGAAAAAAACGAACTGACTTTTGCGATTGTGTGGATTGTGATTTATTGTGTGCTGCAATCTTTAGCCAATCCACTAAATGAAAAAATAGGGGTTGAATATTCTGCAAGTGCAATTTTTTCTATATTACAGTCCGTGATCCTCTTGGTTTTTATTCGAAAAAATAACTTACTAAAACGATATGGGCTTTGCAAATCTCCTATATCTGCCAGCCGCTTTCTGTTCTATATTCCCTTGATAATTTTAGCCACAAGAAATTTTTGGAACGGAGCGGCGTTTAATTTGAACTTGGCAGGAACTGTCTGCTATATTGCCTGTATGCTTTGGGTTGGATTTTTAGAAGAAGTTATTTTTAGAGGACTGCTTTTCAAAGCGATAGCAAAAGACAATGTAAAAACGGCAATTATCATTTCAAGTGTTACATTTGGTTTGGGACATTTATTAAACTTGGTGAATGGCAGTGGTGCGGGAATAGCAGAAAACTTACTTCAAGTTACAGGGGCGATTGCGATTGGTTTTCTGTTTGTCATTCTTTATTATCGTGGCGGTAGTTTGTTCCCTTGCATAATTACGCACTCCGCAATTAACATCACAAGTGTTTTTGCAAATGTGGTAGGATTGACGATAGAAAAGCGTATCATCTTCCAGTTGGTACTGTTTGCAATTACTATTACTTATTCATTTATTCTCATAAAGACACTCCCTAAAAATCAGTATTACGACAGGGAGGATAACTGATATGGAAAATGTGATTTCAGAATGGTTGCGCTGCCCTGTTTGCGGAAATAAGACAAGGCTGAAAATCCGTGGGGACACAGAACTAAAATATTTTCCGCTGTTCTGTCCTAAGTGTAGACAAGAGACTTTAATCAATGTAAAACATCTGAATACCACAGTTATCAAAGAGCCAGACGCACAGACGCAGAGCCGATAACACGCAGATCAAAATGCGGTTATCGGCTCTTTTATTTTTTCTCGGATAAATATAAATACCGCTATGTCGACAAACTTTTCTTGACCTTATGAGGAAATAGCAAAGCCAAGAAAAGCCGTCAAGGGTCAAGATGAACGCTTCGCGCCCTTGACGGCTTTTCCCGTCTTTGCTCACAGGCAGACAAGAGGGCGCAAACGGAAAGACCGCTTGCGCCCTCTATCTATCATAGGTGTCTTGTGGTCATTTAGGGGTTAAAAAAGCCTTGATTTATACGGCTTTGCGGGCTCGAAAACAGAGGGGTAAGGTGTTTATATTCAATCCCTCAAAAACGGCGTTCTATTGCGTAACAAAGCGGATATACCGCATTTCGTGATATACCCGCTTTCTGTTATTACAACCTGTCTGTCAGCCGTTAGATAGTTCCTTATCCCTCTTTATCTTGTGTTAAAGTCGCCCTTTTTTAAGGATACGGCGGTGTCCGGGAGGTATCGCTGTGTCCTTTTCCTTTTTCCATCCCCCTAACCTGTCAAAAAAAGCTCGTCCTCCGAGCAGGATCAGTCCGGCGGTGTATGTGCAGTTTGGCAGTACATAAATGAATATTTAATTTCGTGCGCTTGTGTGGCTTTGTGTCGCGCAGGCGTTTTTTCTTGCTCATGGGGTAACTTCGGGCCATGTTGGCCCGAGGTCATACCTCGGTGTCGTTCTCCACCACCTTCGTTTCGGCTACCCGTCAACCCGAACACCCGAAACGGAGGTATTTATGAAAGTTATCAATCTGCGGGATATTTACCCTTACTATACACAGGATTGTTTTGTTGAAGTAACTGATGAAGTGGCCGATCTGTTTTCCGAGTTCGACCACAAAGAGGCGGCTTACCGTCTGCGTACATACCGGCACAAGGCGTACTACTCCCTTGACCGGAATGACGGCATTGAGCATGAGGCTCTTTTCGTTGCACTTTCTCCGCATGAGCTGTATGAACGTAAGGTGACTATGCAGGAACTCCATGCCGCCATTTCCCGGCTGCCGGATAAGCAGGCAAAACGTATTTACGCCCATTTCATTCTCGGCATGACTAAAAAGGATATTGCCCGGGCAGAAGGCGTCCATGAAAAAGTCGTGCGGGTCGCCATTGAGCGCGGTCTGCGGAGCCTGGAAAAAATTTTGAAAAAAGTTCTGTAAGGCGTACCGATTTAGGCCAAAAAATGAAATGGTATATGAGAGGCAGTCAAAGCCTCGGGCCACATTGGCCCGAAGTTCGGACAAGCCTTACGCAGCTTGAAAACTGAATAAAAAGATACCCGGATACGAAGGGTGCTTGTGTCCAGTGACAGGCCCGCCATGACCTCTATTGCCAGAGAATAGAGAGAGCGACAAGGTCCATGCCGCAGGCGGACCTTGGCAGGTCTGCCGGATAAAACACAAAATCCCGGATACTTGCGATTAGTCACAATCCGAGCGTGCAGCGGTGTTGCGAACCGTGAGCCGTCGCAGGTAATGAGATCGCCTTGCCATCAGAATGGGGAGAGCTGAAATGCTATGGGGCGGAACGCCAGCCGCCCGTCCGGTCTATCTGAAAAGCACTTTTGACCTGTGGGGCCTCGCCGCTATTCTGTCTGATGATAGAGCGACCTTTCCGGCGGGGCCCCATACTTTTATGAACAGGAGAACCTTATGAAGAAAACTTATCCGTTCATTCCGGTATTGGAACCGGACGCATGGAGCAACGACGCCTGCCGTGGTTATGTGATTATGGCAATGCAGGACTGCGGCTTCTCCCATGAGGATATTCGCCGTGTGGTACGGCAGCTTTACGAAGTCTTTGACTTCCATACCATCAACGAGGCCGAGCAGAAATATTATCATGGCGACTATTGACCTCGGGCCATGTTGGCCCGAAGCTGGGGAAAGCTCAAAGGGCGGCACCTCTCGGGGTGCCGTTTTTTGACGTTTCCCCATTCGGACAAGAGGGAGACTGGTCGGCATTAACTTATACTGGAAAAGGGAGGGTTTCAATGGTTCAAGCTGTTACATATCAAAGCGACAAGCAATCTGTTTATTTTCAAGGCAAGCTCATTGTGCTGGAAAACCTGACGCCGGTACTCTCCCCGGAGGAAAAGAAGAAGCGGAAAAGAGAAATTGAAAATAACCTGTACGATATATTCAGCAAGTACGGGGACAGATTTCTCTAATCAATCGCAACATTGTTGTCCGGGGCTGCTAATAGTATAATATAGTTGTAAGGTTGGTAGCTCCATTCCATACGGAAAGGAGCCCAATATGGACATTATCAGAGAAGATTGTATTTACGCAAGGCAGTCGGTAGACCGCAAGGACAGTATCAGCATTGAAAGCCAGATTGACTTTTGCAAGTACGAACTGAAAGGCGGGAGTTGTAAGGTATTCAAGGATAAAGGCTATTCCGGGAAAAACACGGACAGGCCGGAGTTTCAAAAGCTGCTGGGAGAAATCCGAAAGGGCAAGGTGCGGCGGGTAATCGTCTATAAGCTGGACCGGATCAGCCGCTCCATTCTGGATTTTGCGAACATGATGGAGCTGTTTCAAGAGTACGATGTGGAGTTTGTTTCCTCCACCGAGAAATTCGACACCTCGACCCCGATGGGACGGGCCATGCTGAATATTTGTATCGTATTCGCACAGCTTGAACGTGAGACAATCCAGAAGCGCGTGACGGACGCTTATTACTCCCGGTGCCTGAAAGGCTTTCACATGAGCGGGCAGGCCCCATACGGTTATCAGTTGGAGCCCACCGTAGTAGAGGGTATCCGTACAAAAAAGATGGTTGCCGACCCCGTGGCCGCCGACCATGTACGGCTGATGTTTGAGATGTACACCGAACCGGAAACCTCTTTCGGAGACATTACCCGCTACTTTGAGGAACAGGGTATCAAGATTTACGAAAAGTCAATGGTTCGGAGTTTCCTTTCCCAGCTTTTACGGAACCCTGTTTACGCACAGGCCGACTTGGAACTGTACGAGTTTTTCAAGAGCCAGGGTGCGGCGATTGTCAATGACGCTTCCGATTTTGCCGGAACCAACGGCTGTTATCTCTATCAGGGCCGTGATGTAAAGGAGGATAAGGACAGGTGCCTGAAAGACCAGATACTTGTGATTGCCCCACACGAAGCACTCATACCGTCTGACGTTTGGCTGAAATGCCGGAAGAAGCTAATGATGAATAAGACCTTCCAGCAAGGCCGCAAACCGAAAAATACATGGCTTGCCGGAAAAGTCAAATGTGGGCGTTGTGGATATGCCTTGAAAGCAACCCATGTGCCAAACAGTCCGGGATATTTCCGCTGTACAAAACGGACGGAGAATAAGGGCTGTCCGGGATGTGGTAAAATCCACAAGACTGAATTGGAGGATTTTATCTTCAATGCCATGCGGGCAAGGTTTAAGAATTTTCAAGTCCGGCATGACAAAGAGGAAAAAGCAAATCCCAAACTGACCGCCTATCAGATTGAGCTTGCAGAGGTCGAAGCTGAAATTGAAAAACTGCTTGATACACTGACCGGAGCCAATGCGACACTGCTTGCCTATGCCAACAAGAAAATTGAAGAACTGGACACTCGCCGCCAGACCATTTCAAAGGCGATTGCAGAATTGTCCGTTGAAACAATGTCACCCCAGAAGGAACAGGAGCTTTCCTATTATCTTGACCACTGGGACAGCATTGAATTTGACGACAAGAGAAAAGCCGCTGACGGCCTGATTATTTCAATCAAAGCAACCAGCGACCATGTCAAAGTAGAGTGGAAAATCTGAACACTCTTGATTTTGCCACTCTACTTACTTTCAAATCTAACATTTCTTTTTAATCTTGTTTGTACCCCTTGTACACCGATGCTTTTAACCTCCAATAAAATTCTTTCAAAGCAAGTGTCCTCGGATAAAACCGTAGACACAACCACACCGCCGTTTTCCCGTGCTATATTTACATACAAATCGTGCAATTTCTTTTGGAGAGGAATATCTATATATCTATCCCTTTCCTCAGGGCGTTCTCTTACTCTCGCTAATGCATCTTCTACCGGCACGTTCAAAAAGAATGCTACATCAGGTTTTCGTATTGACTTTGCAATCTCATAGATCCACATATCCTTTTTAAAACCTCTGGCAATCAAATTTGCCAAGCAGGAATAAAAATATCTATCACTGATGACTATGTAGCCTTCCTTAAGCTTTTGAGAAATAACACGATTAGAGTGCTGCACTCGATCTGAAGCACACAAAAGCGATAATGCTCTGTAATCGTAATCATCATGATCGGGCGAATCCATATAGGTTCTGAATATTTCAGATTCTCTGACAAAATCGGTAGGTTGCTTGGTTAGATATACCTTATGTCCGTTGTCTTCAAGCCACTTTACAAGTCGTTTGATTTGCGTAGTCTTTCCGCAACCATCCAATCCACAAAAAGTAATTAATTTGCCTTCAAATTCATTTTTTAGCATTTCAAGTTTCATATAGTTTCCCCTTTCTATCACTGCAAAACACCCAATCCCTATAACTCATACTATGGGAATATATCTTATCAGTCTGCGGCTCCAACACCTGCATCATAAAAGATGTGTTCGAAGGTCGTATAACCTTCAAGACTTTGTCCAAATTTTTGTTTTCAATTTCAAACAGTTCTTTGGAATTATATAACGCATAATAACATTCTTTTTCTAACCCAACATCACCAATTCGTTGGATGAGCCCTGCTGCAAATTCCTCGTTCATAAAGTTATGTATGAACAGATAAATATCACAGTATTTGTACAAAGAAATATCTCTGCCCATTTCAACCCAGCTCATTACAGTTGCCTCTTTATATAAATGAGCACATAAATGCATTAGGAAATCTGTTTTGTTAAGCGTTGAAATCGAATTTAAAATCAATGGTTGTGTTCTATCAATAAAATCACTTACAACATTCTCATCTACACCGGGTCTGAATCCCAAACTAAAGTTAACATCAATCTCAAGATATTTCATACTCGGTAAATTCACTTCTTTTACAAACGGTACTGTCTCTCCACGATTCATTCTTGAGGATATAATCTCCGTTCTGCTTGCAGGGGTGAAGGTTTCGTTTCGAATATTCCCTTGTCTGAAACCTGCCGCCTTGAACACACTAGTTAGTTCTGTAATATTTTCAGGATTGATAAGAATGTCAATATCATTTGATGTCCTAAGCCCTTTAGGATAAATATCGACCAAATAGGCACCTTTCAAAAATGCATACGGAAATCCAAAATCACAACAGACAGAGCTTAAAGATTTTAAAGATTCAACAAAGCCGTTTGTTTTATTTAGATTATATTCGTAAATTGCCTTCAAAGTATTTCGGAATTCGCGATTAACCTTATGCAGAAGCTCGTTCTGTTTCAGAGCGTAATATGCCATAGCACCCACTCGGTTATATAGAAGATGACCAAGTATATAAGGATAATCCAACCTTTCCTTCATTAGTTCAGTCAATTTATCTTTATCTGCATATTTAAATTTGCACAATTCTAAAATAAACTTATTCTCATTATTCATTGCTTACAGCCTCCGCCAAGTTTGTATAATATTTATTCTTATTTAAAAGCTGTTCATGAGTACCAACAGCAGTTATTGAACCGTTCTCCATCACGACAACTTTTTTTGCCCTGAGTGCCGTTGCCGGCTTATGTGTTATTACTATAACTGTCATATCCTTTGCAATCTCGTTAATTGCATCATTTATAACATCCTCCGATGGCTTGTCCAAAGAACTTGTGGCCTCATCAAATATGATTATTTTAGGTTTTCTCAGTAGCGCTGCTGCTATTGATATCCTTTGTTTTTGTCCACCAGACAGTTTTACTCCACGCTCTCCGATCACAGTTTCAAAACCGTTCGGCAAACCTATAATAAAATCATATATATTAGCCTTTTTACAAGCATCGGTCATTTCCTCATCAGTTGCATTTTCATTTGCTAACAAAAGATTTTCACGGATAGTCATATTAAAAAGAAAATTGTCCTGCATTACCATACCTATTATGTTGTATAGACTGTGTTTGCTGATCTGACCGATATTTACCCCATCATATAGAATCTCACCCTCATTCGCTTCATATAGCCCCATAAGAAGTTTAATAAGAGTAGTCTTGCCGCAACCGGTTTTCCCAACAATAGCAAGATAATCACCTTTATTTATTTGCAGATCCAGATGCTTCAAAACAGATTTTTCTTCTGTATATGAAAAACTCAAATCCTTTATAGTAATTCCGTTTCCCAAATCGCAAACTTTTGTTTTATTCGGATCTTCTTCCGGGAAAGAAAAGGTTTCAAAAATTCTTTCGTAATATGGCGCATTTGTTCTTAATGCAACTCTTTTAGAGTTCAGCCCATCCAATGCAGTAAAAAGCATAGCGAAGTATTCTGAAAACATAATCAGTACTCCTACAGAAACTTCTTGCTTCATAACAAAGAATGTCCCAATTATATAAACAAACACCTTGGTCAGATAATTAGATTTAAAATCGTTAAACACTTCACTGTAAGCCCAATAACGAATAGACCTAAAGCCTAGCTTTGCAAGAAGATCTCTATACCTTTTAAAACGTTCTATAAATGTACTTTCGGAATTTTGTGCTTTAATCTCTCGCCAAAACTGTAAAGTGTTGTGTGTTGACGTATAATACTCACTGTTTACCGTTCGAATCTCTTCGTTTACTTTTTTGGTTCCAACTCCGATAAAGTAGTTGATTAAAAATACAAATGGAACAATCAAAAGACAGTATAATGTCATTGTTACACTAATGCAGAAAGCCATATACAGAGTGGTTATTATCATTAGAATCCCTGATATATAATTAACCACTTGCTCTTTGATAAAGTTTCCCAGAGAATCGACATCATCCATAAGACGCATCTTGAGTTCACCGACTTCTTTCTTTTCAAAAAAAGAAAACGGTGCTTTATTATATTTATCAAAAATATCTTTTCGCATATTAAAGGAAAAAATATTAAGTACACGATTACTTAGGTACAATGACATTCCATCACATACAAGCCTCAGCAAATACACAGATAACAATCCAATAGCCACTATGCCGAAACTTTCAATTTTTCTTTCCCACATCACCTCATCTACAAGTATTTGAAAAAACTTTGGAGAGATTAATGAAATAGGAACCGACATTAAACTGACTACAATCAAACCAACAATAGAACCTTTAACTATTGCTATATACTTTTTAATATTTTTTAATACATACAGTCTGATTTTCATATATTCACCTCCCGAACATTGCTGCATAAGTAAGCGACTTTTTTAAAAGGTCCTTATGTGTTCCTGAATCCTCAATCTTATGCTCATTCAGGACTAAAATTTTGTCGCTGCTTTTTATTGTCTCAAGTCGGTGAGATATAATTAGCATGGTTGCATCTTGCGAAATACTACTTATATATTCAGATATTGCCTTTTCCGTTTCAATATCCAGTGCGGATGTTGCTTCATCCAAAATAATGAAGTCTGGCATTCTCAGCAACAATCTCGCAATCATAAGTCGTTGCTTTTGTCCCCCTGAAAGATTATGAGATGAAGAACTAATCACTGTATCTATCCCACTGGGAAGACTTTTAATTGTCTCAAATAAGTTTACGGCCTTAAGTACTGTCCAAATTTCCTCATTAGAGCAGTTCATGCCTAAACTCAAGTTGTATCGGACAGTATCTTCAAAAATCATAATATCCTGAGATACAATTCCCATTTTTCTTCGTAGTGTTGCCGTATCAATTTGTGAAAGCGGAATACCATTTACAAGAATTGTTCCTTTGTTTACTTTGTAAAATCCAAGCAATAACGCAATTGTTGTAGTCTTACCATTTCCGCTGTTTCCTACAATTGCCACCTTTTCTCCTTTATTAATCTTAAAGTTCAAGCTACTTAAAACAGGATTATCTTTCTCGTATGCAAAATCTACATCTTTGAACTCAATACTGAATATATTTTCAATCTGTTCGCCCTCAATAGATTCCGATTCAAGCGCAAGAATCTCATTTACCCTGTCAATACTGACTTTTCTGTTAAACCAATCAAGATAGATCCGCAACATCCAATTGAATTTTTTATGTAGCAAAGACACATACTCTATCACCGCCAAAAAAATTCCAACCGTAAACTCTCCCTTCACCACAAGAAAAACTGAAAAAGCATAAATGGTTATCGTAGCAATTAAATTAATCAAGGTAATTCCCTTATCAACAAGAAAATCAATCTTACGAATATTGTTTCCTAACTTGATCAATCTTTTAAGTGGATAAAGTAACATTTTAATGGCCCAATTCTCTGCTTTGAATATCTTAATCTCACGAAATCCCTTAAGAATCTCATAGAGCTTCCCAACCATAGCACCGGATATCTCGCGTGATTCCTTTGAATACTTCTCTGTAAACCTGCCGCACAATCTCGTAAGTATGATAGGAAGAAGCGCAGATATGATAAGCATTATAGATATTGTAATATTTATCTGCGCAACTAAGATTACAATCCCAAGGCACATAACAGCTGAATTAATAAAATGAAATAGGTTACGCTGTACAACATGGATAAACTGTTCACTATCTCCATCAATTCGAGTCATCATATCTCCACTATTCATATTCGATAGAAAAGAGGCTTTAGCAAACATAATTTTCCGGAACAACTTATTTTTAACATCAAGTACATAGTGGTTACTCAAATATTGCCAAGCAAATGCATATATAAAATTAAATACCGTTGCTGTTAAAAACATTAATACATAATTTCTGATAATTTCAGGTAGCAATGAGTACTTGCCACCATAGAGAACCCCATCCGTTAGTTTGGTAAGATTGATTGGCAGTAGTACAGATATTGCATATGAAACCAATATACAAATTTCTGCTATCAAAAACATCGGCACATATTTTTTACCGAAATACCATATGCTTTTTATTCTGTGCCGATTATCACTTGTCATTTAAAGAACCCCACTAACAAAATTTTTCGATTTTCTTCTTTGCACGACAATGTTATCACAAAAACGATTCTTAATGTTTTCCAATCGGCACTAATATGTGTATTAGCGGAACGATTATCCTTTTTGTTTCCAACTGATTATATTTTGTTTCCAACAATTTCATAATAGGCTAACTTTGTTTATTGAACTCTAATTACGGCTTATAATGTTTCTGTGTCCAATCAGCACAAAAATAATTGAGAGGAAACAGAAGTATGTTTGTTGGAACAATTAACAAGTTGGATGTTAACCGAACAGTATTAGTTGAAACACACTATTTAGATAGATTTGATCCTAAATATTTATCAAACGACTGTTTTAGCATTGTCATCATCAAAAATGGAAGTATTACCGCACGAATAAAAAACACAGATTGCCATATACCGGCACCTGCAGCATTATGCTTAGATGAAATAAAAACAGTAAAAATACTTTCAAATAGCAGTTCGGATGTTCGAATCATAAAATTTGACCCGCAATTCTTAAATGTAAATATGCTCATCAGTACTATACGTAGCAGCCATTACGAGCATCTTTGTCAACAACACGCTTTCTTTCAGCTGTCACCCTTCCTTACTGATGATATAAGCAAAATATGTATTCGTCTCAGTAAGGACGCTTTAGAGAAAATAGAGCATTCATTTGACAACCTCACTAAAAATCTCGAAGAACAAAAAGATTGGTATTGGTCTTGTAGAGCAAGATCGTATTTTATTGATATAATAAATATCCTTGAACGGCTATATCATAACTTTTATATTGAAGAACCTTACGATGCATGTATCAAAGTAGCCATATCCAGTGAATTTAAAATGCTATTAACCTACATAAACACACATTTGGATGAAAAACAAACGCTAAGTTCCTTGTACACTATGTTCCGTATCAATAAGAATCATATTGAAAACTTGTTCCGAGAATTCTTGAATACAACCTTTTACGACTATCTCAGAAACCGAAGGTACGAAGAAGCAACATATTATTTACGCTTTACCGAGTTAGACGGCGAACAGATAGCCGCTCGCATAGGTCTTTCTTCATCTCAAAACTTCTGTAAGTTTTTCAAACAGATGAGTGGAACTACGCCTAACAATTTTAGAAAAGAAATGGTTGCGAAACGAAAAAACGATTCAGAACTCTCTGAATTAATACATATTGCAAAATAAAAAGGTGGAGGGTTCTTCTTCAAATTATGTGTAAAGTCCAAAATACGGTATAAAAAAGCAAAGTG
>OLIW01001906.1_pt1 | contig 16900 bp, 11 predicted proteins | sample 1601321 | NCBI WGS metagenome assembly OLIW01 (sample SAMEA2452114, study PRJEB22498) | human gut metagenome
CGGTTATTTTGATATAGGTTACAAGCATTTTTCACGTTACACCGTTAATGATTATTGGTCATTTATCGTAACCACAAAACGCAGTTTTAAATTCAAGATTTTACAATCATTCTTGACTATTATTTTTCTTTAATATATGTTTCTCATAAATGACCGATTTAGGTTTACATGATGAAAAACAGGCGCTTCCCCGCGGAATTTCCTGTTTTTTTGTGGTGTTGTAAAGCTTAAAATTCAATATCAGGTTCTATACCATAATCGCGGAGCGTCTGAAAAAGTTCCGCCAAATAAATTTTTTCGTCATAATGGACTGTCCCATCGGTAATGCTGATTTTGACCGCTTCGCAGGCCAAGTCTTCAACCTCTTTTACGTCTTTGTGTTTCAGATTGTGCAACGCCTCATAAAAGTCATCTTTGGTCGGAGTCATTGATTTGACATAAGCGTCAACATACTGTTCGCTCATTACCACGCTTTTGGGCTGGCGTCGGCGGATGAAGTCAGACACGACATTGTTTTTGATGTTTTGCAGGCTGTTGTTAAGGCGGGCAAAAAACGCCAAAATAGTTACTTCTGCGCGCATGTTTTCCAGATAACGAAAACTGTTTTCGATTTTTTCGCTTTTGGTTTCTTCCCGCGAGCGTTCCTTATGCTCCCGTTCCACCGACAGAAAATCCAGGCTGAAGACTTCCATGTCCTTATAATACCGACCGTTGTCCAAATCGTAAATATCATGGAAATAATTAGCATCGAGAATCCGAGTTTGGCGAGAATTGTAAAAATAAACGTTGAAATAGCGGTTACTGCCTTTTTTCCAGATGTTCTTTATGGCAATGTCCTCTTCATGCAGCTGATTATTGAACAGGATATTCGCTACCAGATTATGAAACGGAAGTTTGCAGGAAAGAACGTCTTCAGCCATTTTACACCACCATTGACACCAGTCTTTCAACAAATTTTTTGATTGTTTCAATCCGTGTCGCATAATTCTCCAGATTTCGCTCAAGGAACAGTTTCTGGTCGGGGCGGATTTTGACCGTTCCTCCCTGCCGGGCAACAAAGTCTATCAACGCATCGGGATTTTTGAAAACGTTGTTATGAAAGGTTATCAGGACTCCTTTGGCTCCGGCATCAATCTTTTCAATGTTTGCGGCAAAACAAAGCTGTTTTATTTCCACGGTTTTGAGCAGGTTTTCAACTTCTCCCGGGATTTTTCCGAAGCGGTCAACCAGTTCCTCGCGCATATCCAGAATACCGTCTTTATCCTTTATCTCGCCGATACGTTTATACAAGCCCAGACGGACGCCCAAATCACGTACATAACTTTCGGGAATCATAATCGGGATGCCGGTGGTTATCTGCGGCGACCATTCATGGACTTCCGGCGCATCAGACATTTTCTCCTCACCGGACTTGAGGCGCATAATCTCCTCTTCCAGCATATGCTGATAGAGCGCAATTCCCACTTCCTTTATATGCCCCGACTGCTCCTCGCCCAGTACGTTGCCGGAACCGCGAATATCCATGTCATGACTGGCAAGAGAGAAGCCTGCCCCCAGCGTATCCAGCGCCTGCAGAATGCTCAGGCGGCGTTCGGCCACTGGATTGAGTTTTTTCTGTTTGGGCACAGTGAAATAACAATAGCCACGGACCTTTGACCGCCCTACCCGGCCGCGAAGCTGGTATAGCTGCGCCAGACCGAACATATCGGCACGGTGGACAATCATGGTGTTAACCGTCGGCATATCAATGCCGGATTCAATAATGGTCGTGGATAAAAGCATATCCGCCTTACCGTCGGCAAATTCGTTCATGACTTCTTCCAGCTTACCAACCGGCATTTGACCGTGCGCCACGAGAATTTTGATATCAGGCACCAATTCGCGCAGTTCCTTTTCCACACCAAAGATATCCGAAACGCGCGGGCAGACGAAAAAGGTTTGGCCGTTACGGAATTTTTCGCGGTAAATGGCTTCCTTAATCATCACTTTGTCAAAAGGCATAACGAAAGTTCTGGCGGCCAAACGGTCTACCGGCGGCGTAGCAATTACACTCAGTTGTTTGACGCCGGTCAGTGACAGTTGCAGCGTCCGGGGAATGGGCGTGGCCGTCAAAGTCAGGACATGGACCGCGGATTTCAGGGCTTTCAGTTTCTCTTTATGCGCCACGCCAAAACGCTGTTCTTCATCAATAATCAGCAGCCCGAGATTGGAAAATTTTAAGTCCTTGGCCAGCAGGGCATGGGTACCAATGACAATGTCAACCGAGCCGTCAGCCAACCCTTCCTTGGTTTGGCGGCTTTCTTTGGGCGTAACGAAACGCGACAGCATTTTGACCGTCAGTGGAAAACCTTCAAGACGCTTTTTGAAATTGTAATAATGCTGGCGGGCAAGCAGGGTTGTCGGCACAATCAGTGCCACCTGCGCCCCATCCGCCGCAACGCTGAACGCCGCGCGCAGAGCCACTTCGGTTTTGCCGAAGCCGACATCGCCGCAAATCAGGCGATCCATCGGGATACCGGCATTCAAATCAGCCAGAACATCAGCAATAGCGCGGAGTTGATCATCCGTTTCGGTATAGGGAAACTTGGAGCAGAACTCGTCATACAGCCCTTCCGGCGGCACAAAATTATCCGCTTTTTTAAGGTGTCTTTCCGCAGCAATTTTAATAAGCTGGTGGGCAATCTCGCGGATTTTTTCCTTTACTTTGGCTTTTTTGACCTGCCAGGCAACACCGCCCAGCGTATCAAGCTGAATATTGTCGTCATCAGCGCCGTAACGGGACAAGACTTCAATATTTTCAACCGGCACAAAAAGCTTGGCGTCATTGGCATAGAGAATTTTCAGGCAGTCGTGCGGGGCACCGCCGGCGGTGATGTTTTCCAGTCCGAGAAACTTGCCGATACCGTGTTCAATATGAACAACAAGCTCCCCCACGTTGAGCGAGCCGATATCGGCGATAAAATCTTTGGAAGAGGCTTTTTTCGGCGCGCGGCGGTTTTGCCTTTCTCCCAGAATATCCTGCTCGGAAATCAGGCACCAGCCACCCTGCTCTTCCCCGATTGAACGAAAGCCCCGGTTGAGGTTTAACACCGTCATGACAATTTTTTTATGGCGCGCTTTGCTTTCCGTTTCTTTCCAGTCATCGGCAAAAGTCACATCGTCAATGCCGTGTTCGCTCATCAGGGAAAACAGCCTCTCGCGCGAACCTTCGGAATAGCAGCAGATGACACGTCTGAGCTTTTTGTTTTCATTCAGATAATTTTTCAGTTCGGCATAGACTTCCGAAGCATTGACATTCTTGGCATGGGAAAAATCGCGACCGGGCAAAACGCCGACATTCAGCGTATCCACATCATTTCCGGGCGTACTGAGGTTGGTGAAATAAACCGCGTTGCGCTGCCTGAGAATTTCTGCCAGGCGGGCATTGTCCAAATACAGAAGCTCCGGCTTGACCGGGCGGTAAGTATCGACTTCCGTGGCGGATTTGACACCCAGCGCCTCGAGGCGGGCATGAAAATAATCGGCAATGCTGTCAGCTTTGGCCTGTGCCGCGTCAAAGACATTTTTGCCGACAATGACTTTGGCCATGGGCATATAATCAAACAGGGACGGCAGGTTGTCTTCATAAAAAAACGGCAGCCAGTTTTCCATCCCCATGTATTTCTGTCCGGCGGAAACGGCCTCATAAAGTTCGTCTTTCTGACAGTCGGCTCCGAAAGCTTCGCGATATTTGGCGCGAAAGGTTTTGACGGTATTATTGTCGACAACGACTTCGTTCATCACCTGAAAACAATAGCTTTTCAGTTCGCCGGTGGTTCGCTGGGTCATGACGTCAAAAGTGCGGATTTTCTCCACCTCATCGTCAAACAAATCAATGCGCAGCGGCTCTTTGGTCCCGACCGGAAAAATGTCGATAATATCGCCGCGGACGGCATATTCTCCCGGTTCATAGACCTGTTCAACCCGGTTATACCCGTTGATGACGGCATAATGGATAAAGTTATTGAAGTCGAGCTTGCCACCGGTTTTAATCTCGCGGACGGCATTTAAGAATATCTTTTTCGGCGGCAGCTTCTGCAGAACCGCGCCGACGCTCGCAATCACCACCCGGGGCTTTTTGCTCTCCGGCATTTCTGCCAAGGCAGCAAGCGTCGAAATCCGCTCGGCCACAATATTGACATTCGGCGACACGCGGTCATAAGGCACTGTATCCCAGGCCGGAAATTTCAACACTTCAATTTCGGGATTCAAATGCGACAAAATGTCGGCAGTACGTTCTAAAGACACGCCGTCGCTGGCAATATACAAAATATCCTGTTTCAGGCTTTCGGCAAAAGATTTGAGCAAAAAAGCCTCATAGCCGTCTGCAACGGAGGAAATGGTATAATTACCGAGTTTGGCGATATCTATATACATTGTTTATATTCTTAGCTGTTTACATCTTTTAATAAAATATATAGAATAGGCGCGAATGGCAACTATTTTCTTTAATAATTTTTGTTGAAAGCAGAGTTTTCCATGCGGCCGCAGATATTGTTTCCCTTATTTACCGACATCGCTTCCCTCAAAGGCATCGGCGCCAAGTATGAAAAGCTGGTCGTCAAGCTTTGCGGCGACAAAGTGGCCGATATGCTGTGGCATTTGCCATACAGCCTGGTTGACCGCACTTATCAGCCCAAAATCGCCGCGGCGGCAGACGGCCGTGTGGCAACGATTAAAGTGCGGGTTGTCGAGCACGTCCCACAGAAGACAAAAAAGCAGCCATACAAGGTGATTGTCGAAGATGACAGCGGACAGATGATTATCAACTTTTTCAAAGTTTACGGCGACTCCATCGCAAAAAATCTTCCGGTCGGCGCCATACGCGTTATCAGCGGCAAGGTGGAAAGTTTCAACGGAATGAAGCAGATGACGCATCCTGATTACATTGCCCGCCCGGAAGACGCCGAAAAAATCGCCGTCATTGAACCGGTTTATCCACTGACTGCCGGAATTACCAACAGGATGGCCGGAAGGCTGGCGCGGGAAGCTCTGGCGCGTGTGGCGGATTTTCCGGAATGGCTGGAGCCGAATTTTCAGAAACAACAGCAGTTTCCCGCTTTTCGGGAGGCTTTGATACGGGCGCATTTTCCCAAGACCATGGCAGATATAGAACCCGGCTCCCTCTGCCGCAGCCGGCTGGCTTATGATGAACTGCTGGCCAATCAGCTGGCTTTGGCAATCGTCAGACAAAAGGTCAGAAAACAGCCGGGGCGGATTTTGCAGGGTGACGGGCATTTGCGGCAGCAGGTTCTGGACAACCTCGGTTTTGACCTGACCTGCGCGCAAAAAAGGGTTTTGGAAGAAATTAACGGCGATATGGCTTCATCTTTTAGAATGCTCCGGCTGTTGCAAGGCGATGTCGGCTCGGGAAAAACCGTCGTTGCGTTGCTGACTATGCTGAATGCTGTGGAATGCGGTGCACAGGCAGCGATTATGGCGCCGACGGAAATTCTTGCCAAACAGCATTTGGAAACTATCCGGCCGTTATGCGAAAAAATCGGCATTCGCGCCGAACTGCTGACCGGACGGGTAAAAGGCAAAGGGCGTAAGCAAATTCTGGACGATTTGGCCGCTGGAGAAATCGACATTATTATCGGCACGCATGCTTTGTTTGTTGATGGCGTTACCTTTAAAGACCTGGCTTATATCGTGGTGGACGAGCAGCACCGTTTCGGCGTGCAGCAGCGGCTTAGCCTGTCAAGCAAGGGAAACAACGCCGACGTTCTGGTAATGACGGCAACCCCTATTCCGCGGACGCTGGTTTTGACGGCATACGGCGATATGGAATATTCAAAAATCGACGAAGTGCCGGCCGGGCGCAAACCGGTTGACACGCGGGTCGTACCGTTGTCCAAAATACAGGATGTCGTTGCCGGGCTGAAGCGAAAGCTGGATGAAGGCTGCCGCGCTTATTGGGTATGCCCGCTGGTGGAAGAATCAGAAAAAACGGATTTGGCCGCCGCGGAAGAACGTTTTGCATCGCTGCAAAAAATTTTCGGGCGAAAAACCGGCATGGTTCACGGCCGGATGAAGGAAGCAGAAAAAGACGCGGTGATGGAACAATTTAAGCGCGGCGACATAAGTCTGTTGGTCGCCACAACGGTTATTGAAGTCGGGGTTAACGTGCCGGAAGCGACCATAATGGTCATAGAACAGGCGGAACGTTTCGGCCTGGCTCAGCTGCACCAGCTGCGCGGACGGATTAAGCGCGGTTTTCAGGCTTCCAACTGCATTCTGATGTATGGCTATCCGCTGTCGGAAACATCACGGTCGCGCCTGGACATCATGCGCCGCACCGAAGACGGTTTTGAAATCGCGGAAAAAGATTTGGAACTACGCGGCGGCGGCGAGGTTCTCGGCAACAGACAATCCGGTTTCAGCGAATTTAAAATCGCTGACATGAGTGTTCATAAAGACTTGCTTTATACCGCCAACAAAGACGCCAAAATGATTGTGGAAACAGATAATGCCCTCGCCTCTCCGCGCGGACAGGCCTTGCGGGTTTTGCTGTATCTGTTTGAAAGGGACGATGCCGTCCGCACCTATCTGGCCGGGTAAGCAGTACTTATCTCTGCAGTAACATAAACTCCGGCCAAAATAGTAGTAAAAAATAAATTTTTCACTTGTTTTTTAAACTTTATGATAGAGAATAGGAATATACAAATCTCATTAAGAGTGAAAATGAATGAATAATTATACCGAACCGCCCTTCTCCGGGCTATTTTCTGAACTGCCATCATCTTCAAAATATTTAGGTGTTCCTCCTGATGCGGTCAAATTAAAATTTTCTTTCTCTCGATTTTTTTTCCTGATTTCCACATTTTGTTATCTGCTTTTAAGCTATGCTTCCCAAAGCGCTAGTTTAAATTCCATAGGAGACGTTTATGAATAAAATTAAGCAATATTTCTTTTACAAAGATGGTGAATTTTCTTGGTGGAAAAGCATACAGAATATCCTGCTTATTTATGTTGTTTCATACCTCAGTGGACTTTACTATGATTTATTTTACAATCCCTCAGTCACAAGAATTTCCATGGACTGCTTGGATTGCGCTTTGCCTGTAATGGGAATGGGAATATTATGTTACATTCTAGCATTTATGATTTTCATCTTAAATTTATTTTATGTTTATTTTGAAAAGATGTTTTTAAAAATATTGGTAAGACTAATTGAGTTTGCCGTATTTATGACAATTTTATATTTTTACAGACGAACAATCATTGAGTGCGGAAATCCAATTTGTTTTTTGCATCCGTTTTCCTTTCCTGCTGTTGCGTGGGCTTTTATTTTGATTTTCAAAAAGTCAAAATATTTTACTCCATTCTTTATCATTCTGTTCCTTATTCCTACCAGTATCATTATAACAGACGATCTTATTCAAGCTATAAAAATCAATAATTTTTATTCTACATGTAAGCAAATGGAACAAAAAGAAAAATATAATCCTCTTTTTTTAAAATCCGATTTTTTTTCAGAAGAAAATAAAGATGGAAAACAAACTCTTATTCCCAACGTAATGCAAAGAAAATGGCCACTGTCTAGCGAAAAATACGCAAAAAATATTCAGGATATAGGATGGTGTTCTCAGAATAAAAGTTTTGCAATAATTTCAGCTATAAATGATGGGGCTGTTATTATTTGTAAAGAAAGTAATGGGAACAAAATAATTGTTAAGCAAATACTAAAAAACAACAGAACAAATGATATTGCACAAATATCCTCACTGAAAGTATTTTGGTCATATAGTTGGTTATCGCATCTTTTGAATTTAACACATGTTGCTTATGTTTGTGATTATCCAAATAGCAAATATTGGAATCCCAATGTGGTTCCATATGAAAATTATATCAAGCCTCAATAAACAGAAAAAAGGAGATTTAATACAAATATTCTACTTAGCAAAACATTTTCGGTTAATTTAGTAAACAAAATTAATTTTATAAACTTTTTAATTATTTCTGGAGAACAGCAATGACAGATTCTACAACTACTTCTCAAAAAAACTATAGTAATGAATATGTAAAAGCCTTACTAAGCAAATTGGCTTATGAAGATTTAAGTGATACAAACAAAAGTTTTGAGAATCTAAATAGTGAAAAATTTTCAGCAATGGAAATTGCTTATTTGAAAGAAAATTTTGTAGTAATAAGCACATCCTATGAACAATATGATGCTGAAAATAAACCATTATATACATCTGGATTTCAAGGCTGTTTTTTGAAAAATACCAAAACCAATGAAATTATATTTGCCATTAGAGGAACAGATGAGCTGAAGGGACCTGATGCGGACGATGATCTTGATATTATAAATTCAGGAATGGCATACAAGCAATTTATAGACGCTTATAACTACTATATTAAAACTGTAACAGCGACGGGAGATACTGGAAGACTTTTAACTTATGCCAATCAACAACCAGCCGAAGGCACTGCATATATAGATACAGGTGATGGACACTATATTTATTTTGAAGATTTTACAGGTACCGGAAATGGATACTCAAATGTTTCCATTACAGGACATTCTTTAGGAGGACACTTAGCCGCTTTACTTGGTGTTATAACTGGAAATGAAACAACAATTTTTAACGCTCCCGGATATAAAGATCAGCCTAAACTTGATTTTTCTTATGTTTCAGAGGATGGAACTACCGAAAATATAATTTCAATGATATCTGGTATTATTTCTAAATTATTTAATAAAGATATAACTTCGCAAGATAACATAAAACATATTTATAATGATAACAGTCAAGAATGGATTGCTAACTATGGTACTAAATGGAAAAATAACACTCCAATTTATTGTTTACAAAAAGGAAGTAGTGTGCATGCAATAGATGAAATCTGTACCTCATATTATGCTTATGAAACAATTAAAGATATTGCTAATGGAGCGGAAAGTTTTCACAATGATAGTACTGTAACTTCATTTAATGAAACATTCGAAAACGTTTACAAAGCCTACTGTCTAAATAAGGGAGAAAATTATTATAACCTGGATTATTCCGACTATATCAAGATAAATGAAGTAATCTCTAAGATTAACGAATGGTCAGAGATACAAAAAGTGAATGGCGGAGCAATTAAAGTTGATTCCTATAATCATACAACTTCTTTGCCAATAACGGGAACAGACGGAGCTGACATATTCTATACCGGCGGCGGCAATGATACCATAGATGCCGGAGCTGGAAACGATACCGTATACGGAATAGATTTGAATGGAGATACTGAAGCCGCGGCAACATCAACAAAAACTATAAACCTAGGCTCTGGGAATGATACTTATTATGGCTCAAATGCAAAAGATACTGTTACGACAACAGGAACAAACACAGAAAATGATACCAACCATATTTATTTAGGTGCCGGCAATGATACCTTTACCGGAGGAGATGGTATTGATATTGTTGATGGCGGTTCAGGAGCTACTGGGTGGCTTTCTGCTATAAGTTCAGAAAGTATGACTGATAGTGAAGAAACAACTAATGAAATTCATCTTGGTGGTGGTAATGACGAATACCGCGGCGGCAAAGGAAAAGACATTGTTTATGGTGAAGATGGTGATGATAAAATTCGAACAGGAAATGGTAAAGATATAATCCATGGTGGAGATGGGGATGATAATATTAATGCCGGAGATGGAGAAAATGAAGTCTTTGGAGATGCCGGGGATGATAGAATCTATGGTGGAAAAGATAAAGATATAATCTATGGAGGAACAGAAAATGATAATATATATGGCAAAGATGGAGAAAATGAACTTTATGGAGATGAGGGAAATGATTATATTAGAGGAGGAAAAGATAAAGATATAATCTATGGAGGAATTGGCAATGATGATATATATGGTGAAGATGGAGAAAATGAACTCTATGGCGAAGAAGGAAATGATGACATTTACGGGGGAAAAGATAATGATATAATTTATGGAGGAATTGGCAATGATAATATACATGCTTACGAAGGAAATAACATAATAGATTTGGGAGTAGATGATGATTATGATTCCGTAAGTATTCATAACACATCATCAGGCATTGACACTATCTATAATGCAACAAGCAAAGATAGAATATCTAATTATGAAGGATATAACTTAAATACATTGCAACAAATTGGAAACGATGTCATTGTTTACGGTAACAATGGAAATAAAATTGTTTTTAAGAATGTTCAATTAACAAATTATACACAATACGCCGATCTTGTTAGAGATGGATATATCAATTCCCTTTCAGATATAAGAGTTTCAGAACAAACAACCTCTGGAAATGCCGATCAGCTGATACAGGCGATGAACAGCTTCAGCGTCAGCAATTCGGCTTCGACAGATACCCTGTCCAATCTGACTGAGGATGTCAGCGATATGTATTCTCTGGCCGCCAGTCAGGATTTAACCCGAAAAGCAATCTAAAGAAGGAGGTATAAAAAAAACAGGCGGTTTCGGTTGGGGAAACGGCCTGTTTTTCTGACTTGGTTAAATTGTCAATTCTCCGCGATAAACATAACTGCGTTTGTCTTCGCTTTTTTCTTCATAAACCAAGTGCAGCAATTCATGTATTGAAATTACCAGGCAATCGACCTTGTGATTACAGGGCAAAATCAAGCGATGTCTGAACGGCTGCAAATTTCTTTGGCGGATTTCTTCGGCATATTCCGGGAATAAACCGAGCATTAATTCTTGCTGATTATCCATAACAAAATTATTTTTTAGGTTTAACATAATGATAAAAATATACCCGGAGGTTAGCTCCGGGCGGCATATTTGTCAAACAAAAAATGAAAAGCGGCTATCTTCCCCCGCTCCGGATATAGTTATAAGCTTGCAGGGAGGCAAATTTATCCGCCGTCACGACCTTTGTTTTTTCACCCTCCAGTATCCGGCGAGCCGAGAGGCCGATAAGATAAGACACGGCCTGCGTCCGATCCATTGCGGCCAATTTCCGCGCCAGTTCCTTTTCGCGGATTTTGTTCATATTGATAACGTATCCCTGCCCTTTGACCGAATATTTGCTTTCGGAATTAAAACTGATAAAATTTCCACCTTCATAGGTAACCGTATGGTTGCCGCTTGACGTTTTGGCACCGTCAGCATTGTTTCTCTTAACCTGCATGACGACAATGTCCCCTTTTTGCAGGAGTTCGGGACGCAGAGCCCGCTCATAACGGATACAGTCGGGGTGAGACTTTTTGACATTTTCAACAAAGTTGCTGCAGAGCGCGGGATTTTCCAGGTTATTGAGAAAATCTTCCATATAATCCGGGCTGGTTTGTTTCAAGACATGGACAACCGCAATATTGCAATAGTTGATGTTGCCAAACAATTTGCGCGCATAAGGCCGTCCTTTGCTTTTTATCTCATTATACTGTTTATTCAGCCCGTCGACAAATTCGGCGTTGGCATCATTTATAACTTCTTTAACAGCCGTATTTATATCAAAATGGCTGATAATGGTTGAAAACATATGCCGGCTGTCGTTCACCTCCGAAATATCCGCCGTTACCGCAGCAACTTCCCCGTCGACAAAACTGCCGCCGGACGCAGCCGCCGGGGCACAGGCAAAGGCCGGGATAGACGCATAAGCCAGCATTTTGGCGGCAACGGTGTTCAACTGTGCCTTACGGCGGTAATTTCTGATTTTTCTAATCTGTTTATAGCGTTTGATTCTCGCTATTTTCGCCTTTCTGGCTTCCTCTTCCGCCGTCATTTTTTTGTTTCCTTCTCCTGCTTCCCGGTTATAGATATGTATACATAAAAAGTTATCAACTCTTGTTCACAAGAAATTGAAAATTAACTTTACATTTATATGAAATTGTCTGTAAATTATCATAAATTTACTTAAAAATTCATTAAGAAACGAAGAAAGATGAAACATATCAACAAGTTTTTTATTTTTGCTTTAAGTGCGGTTCTTTCCGCCTGTTCCTCCAACCGGCAACCTGTTCGCCCGGAGATTGTTCCGGCAGTGGAAGTCAAAAAACCAGTCACCCATTCCCTGGGCATTATCGGCGAATCCGAACCGATTTATTTCATGCCGATGTCCATGCCTTTTCAGGCGCGCATTGACACAGGTGCGGAGATGTCGTCAATTGATGCCAAAAACATCAAAAAATTTGAACGCGACGGGGAAAAATGGGTTTCTTTTGATCTCGTCAACCGCAAAAACGGCGAGCGTCACCATTTTGAAAAGAAAATCAAAAAAATCGTCGACATTAAACGTATTAACGAGCATGAAAAGCGCTATGCTGTTGAAATGGACGTCAAATTCGGCAAAGAAGTCATTACCGGCGTGCGTTTTACGCTTGCCGACCGCGAAAAATTTGAATACCAAGCACTTATCGGCCGTAATATCCTAACCGGAAGAGCTATTGTCGATACGGCTTTATCCAATACCTTAAACTAAACTTTATCCAGCAGAAGGACGCCAGATGATATACAGATTAAAAAGATTATTTACGGTTCGGTTCATTTTGACCCTGATGCTTCTGACATCAATCGCCTATGCCGGGTACAGCGCCTATTATAAAGTAGAATACTGGGGCTTCAGCTTTGCGCCAAAAAGCAAAACAAACGTCTGGACGGTGGAAGCAAACATTCAATACGAAGCTGACGGTAACCCGGTAAAAATCTCTCTGGCAACACCTGAAAGCAGTGACGAGTTTAAAGTTCTGGATGAAGATATTGTCGCCGCGGGGTATAAATCAAGCAAAAAAAACGGGCGGCTGATTTTGACCTCTGAAGGCAGGGAGGGACTGCAAAATGTTTATTACCGCATTTTGCTGTTTGACAACGAATCTGCCAAAGGCAAAGTTAAGGCGCCCGCGCCGCAAGCTCCCGAAAAACCGGTTTACAGCGAACAAACGGAAGCCATTGTCGAAGAGCTTCTGACACTGGCACAAAAGCAGCCGGGAGATTTGCCGCAGCAGCTTATCCGCCTGTTTAACCAGGTTCCGCCCGAGCCGACGGTGGTTGCTTTTCTGCCGATGAAAAAAACACCGAAAGACACGGCTGAAACCATTGAGCGGATTTTGGCCTACAAGGGCATTCCGTCACGACTGGCCAGAGGCATCAAACTGGCGGAAGACAAGAAAGCCTTTGCGCCGGATTTGATGCTTGAGGCCTATATCGGCAAGCGCTGGAAGCTTTATAATCTGACAACAGGCCAAATCGGGCTGCCGGCTGATTTTATTATTTTTCAACGCGGCGGAAATTCTTTGCTGGATTTGGAAGGAGGCTCGGATTCAACGGTTAAGTTCTCTGTTTTGAAGTCCGTCACTTCCTCATTCAGCCTGGCAGGAAAGAGAGCCAAGCTGGCCGATGACGGCAAAAGCTTTGAAAGTTCTATTTACAACCTGCCGGTTGACGAACAAAACACGATTAAGTGGCTGATGATTTTTCCGCTGGCTATTCTGATTATTGCTTTTGTCAGAAATGTTATCGGCCTGCAAACTATGGGAACGTTTACGCCGATGTTGCTGGCCATGGCGCTGGTCAAAACCGGGCTTGTTCCCGGCTTAATCTGCTTCGCGATTATTATTGCCATCGGGCTGGCCATCCGCGCCTTGTTTTCAAAGCTGAACCTGCTTCTGGTTCCGAGAATCTCCGCCGTGGTTATCTGCGTTATTTTGATTATTCAGGCGATGACGGTTTACGGTTACAATCTCAATACCAACATTACGGCATCGGCGGCGTCATTCCCGATTATCATTATGGCTTGGGTTATTGAGCGCGCGTCAATAACCTGGGAAGAGGAAGGTCCGTTTAATGCCGGGCGGCAGGTCATTTTCAGCCTGATTGCCGCCATTCTGACGTATTTCATCATTTGTAACGAAACAATCCGCTACATTATGTTTGCCTTTAACGAGTTGAATCTGGTGATTTTGTTCCTGGTAATGCTGCTCGGCACTTATACCGGATACCGTCTGACCGAACTGAAGCGTTTCCGTCCGCTGGTAAAATAAGGAGCGTTTAAAATGTTCAAATGGCTCTCAAAATATTTTGCCTCGCCCGCCGAACTGCGTGAAGCCGGCATTCTCGGCATGAACAGCCGCAATTTCAAGTTCATCGCCAAGCAAAACAAAAGACGCCTTTATCCTCTGGTGGACGACAAAGTGCAAACCAAGGCTCTGGCGTTGCAATACGGCATTAACACGCCGCGGCTTATTGGTACAATTGATTATCAACATGAAGTCGACAGGCTGCCGCTTTTGGTTAAAGATTGGCCGTCTTTTGTCATTAAACCGGCGCATGGCAGTGGCGGCAAAGGCGTTTTGGTCATCAAAAGCCATGACGGAGAAACATTTGTCACCCCGTCCGGGCGCAGCCTGACTTACAAAGAAATTTACCAGCATATTTCCAACACGCTGAGCGGCCTGTACAGTTTGGGCGGACAATATGACACGGCGGTTATTGAAGAAATGGTCAATTTCAGCCATATTTTTGACAGCTACAGCTATCAGGGAATTCCCGATGTCAGGATTATTGTTTACAAAGGATATCCGGTTATGGCAATGACCCGGCTGGCGACGGCGGCGTCCGGCGGACGCGCCAACCTGCACCAAGGTGCAGTCGGGGTCGGCCTTGACATCAAAACAGGTAAAACGTTGAAGGCTGTTATGCGTAATATGCCGATTACGCATCATCCCGACACAAACGCCGATTTATCAAAAATTGAAGTTCCGTTCTGGCGCGAACATCTGCTTATCGGCGCCAAGGCTTACGAAATGACCGGACTGGGGTATCTCGGCGCGGATATTGTCCTTGATGCCGACAAGGGGCCGATGATGCTGGAGCTGAACGCCCGTCCGGGGCTGGCAGTACAGATTGCCAACGGTCTTGGGCTTGGAAAAGTATTGAAAAAAGTCGACAAGTATTATCCCCAAAGGCTTTCTGCCGAGGAACGGGTTGATTATCTTTTGACCGGGAAAAAACCGGAAAAGAAAAAATAATTTTCAAACCTTAGTGCATTTTTAATTTTCACTTCCTATATTAGTTTACAGGTAAATATAAGTTTGTGAGGATTAACATGAAAGCTGTAAAAAAATCTGCTTCTGCAAAGAAAGAAGAAACGCCCAAGCTGGCCAAGACCCAGACTAAATCTTTGGGCAAGAGTGAAACAAAAGGCCTGAAAGCGTCTGAAACAAAAAAACTTTCAGTCAGCCCGGCCCGCGCCAAGAAAATCAAACATTCCTATACGGTTAAAGACGCCGAAAATGCTCTATTGCTGAAACTCAAAGACGGTGACGTCGTTATTGAAATGTTTCCGGATGCGGCACCAAACCATGTTGCCCGCATTAAGGAACTCGTCCGCGCCGGTTTTTACAACGGTTTGAAGTTTCACCGCGTTATTGACGGTTTTATGGCGCAGACAGGTTGTCCTTACGGCAATGGAACCGGCGGTTCGGGCAGAAAACTCAAAGCAGAATTTAACACCCACCCGCATAAGCGCGGCACTGTTTCCATGGCGCGCTCCATGTTTCCGGACTCCGCAGACAGCCAGTTTTTCATTTGTTTTGCAGACTGTGACTGGCTGAACGGCCAATATACCGTTTGGGGCGAAGTTACTTCCGGTATGGAACATGTCGACAATATCAAAAAAGGCAGCGGCGGAAACGGCGAGGTTTCCAACCCTGATGAAATCATCAGCCTGGAAGTCATTGCCGACATTGGTTAGCTTAAGGGAAAGCGGGGAAATCTCCCCGCTTTTGTTTTATTTACAGGTATAATAATGGGAAGTTGTTTTATTGAGAGGTTTGGAATATATGAGAGGATAGGCATCTTCCTCTTTAAGTCCTTCATAATCTTCATGAATAGAGTGTCCGCCTATCCAGCTTTCAATTACAGGATATCCGGCAGGACAGTTAGCATCATAACACTCCTTCTTGCTGGCGTAAATATAACCGCTTTTCTCTTCTCTGTCTGCGCCATGAACTATTGCTGTCCAACCGACTGCAGGATCTTTTGACCAGCAAACTGTTCTATAATCCTTGGTTACCCGGTATCCTTTTTGTTCATCTCCATAGCAGGAACAATAGAAATACGGAACAGATTCATAACATGGAAGTTGTATTGTACAGGGAGACTTGCATTTTAATCTTGTTCCGCCACAACCATCTGAAACTACTTCCGTACCATACTGGCAAAAACTGTCATCCGGTCGCGGCGTACAGGCGGCACATACTTTCCTCGTTCCGCCACAGGTGTCATCACCTGATTCCGTACCATAGGTACAACCTGTTTCATCAGGAAGTTTTTTACATTCTGCCGCGCCGGTATCAATATTAAACTCAATCACCGGGCGAACAACGGTAGCTGAGCTCTGGCCTTTTCCCCTTAGTGCTAAACCGCTCCCCTCCGAATAGACGGTGAAAATATACATGAAAGTCTTATCGTTTTCCGTTGAAGACCAAATCTGGTTACGATTGTTTTGCAATACTTCCCCACCAAGTTTTTGTATTGCCGCATCTATTATTTTTCTGTTTTCATAAGTGCTGTGCAATACGCCTGCCGCCGGCAAACACCATTGGCCTTTGGTTGATGCGGCCGCAGACGGTGCATAAGTTTTGGCAGACCAAGGCGCCGGATATTTCTGGCTGTCGCCATTCATCATTGCCTTTACCGTGTTGGAACAACTGCCAAAATCGTTCCAGGCATCTGTATAAAATGGTAATTGCGGAACACCCGTTGCTTTTTCTTCGGTTGACCAGACTATTGACTGAGCTGTCGGGCTGGGAGTCATAGCCTGTCCGTTACCGTTATCATCCAGATAGACAACGACGGCAATCGGTGTTTTGCCGCTTTCGACATTTTCCGTGCAGCTCATATCGCTGTTCAGTATCCAGCCGATCT
>OLIW01001919.1_pt1 | contig 16804 bp, 13 predicted proteins | sample 1601321 | NCBI WGS metagenome assembly OLIW01 (sample SAMEA2452114, study PRJEB22498) | human gut metagenome
AGCGCCGCTTTTCCTCGGACAATCCCATCAGAAAGTTTCGGTACTTCACATATTGTGGAGTTTCATCAACCGCCTTGCCTTCCGCCTCGCAAATTAATGCCATTTTTAGCGGAGACTTTTCCATCGCAACATAGGCAGGATAAATCGAAAAGCCCGTGTATTTGAAGTAATCAATAAAATTTTCACCTGCCACCTTCTTGTGCTGAGCAGTGCTTATATAGGCGTTATAGATATAAAGCGAGTACACAGGATCTTTAAAAAAGTTTATTCTCCACTTGCATTCATAGATAAAACGCCTCAAATGCCCCGCGCGGATATGGGAAAAGTCCATTTCAAGCGAATCAAGCTCAATCCCGGAAGAAACTCGGAAGATATTTTCTAAGATAGCAACGTCGTTTCTACTAAATAGATAGATTCCATTTGCAAGCTCCGGGCCAAATTCCGCCTTGATGGCTTCATAGACCCTCGCAATCGCAAGCTCTTTTAAATAAGACTTTGGACTTTTTATGTGCTTTTTTAATTCTGGCCAAGCACTTAAGGCCTTTTCGTAGCTCGGAGCAATCGGCCCCTTAAGTAGCCTCTTGCGAATTAACGTGTTTGTTATGATTTTTGACTCTTTCATTTTTACCCTTTCTGTTTCTTGGAAGCCCACCGCGAGCTCCCTTCATTTTTTAGTTTTTCAGGGTAAAAATTTTCAACTTAAGTAGAATATATCACTTCAGATAAAGTATGAAGAAATGCCGGTAAATAAGCATGCTATAGGTGCTAAGTTTAGACTAAGAGACTCTATGAGTTGAAGCTAAGTGAATTTATGAATCCTTAGTTAAAGAACGCGATGGCATTTCTGTAAGATAAGGCCTGCATATTTATATAGCGGGAACGCAGAAGGCTTTGATCAGAGTGCCCCATATTGAGCTGAAGGGAATGCAGATTTTTAAAATACTTTGCGTGGTAGCTTGCGTAAGTGTGACGCAGGATATCTTGTACCCAGGAACCCTTAAAGCCCGACTGTTCACGTATGCTTTTCCACTTGTTTTGCCAGTTCGGAGGGCAGATTTTTCTCGGGATTTTTGAAGAACTTTCGTCGAAAGTTTCAAGATATTCCTTGAGGATTCTTCTCAATGAGGGGCAGACTTCCACTTGGCGTGTGCCACCTGTCTTTGAGCATTGAGAACGTACACAGATTGAATTTTCCTCCAAATCTATATCGTCCCAAGTTAGGCGGCGCACTTCGCGCGGGCGTATACCTGCAAACATTAAAAGTCCTACGGCGGGCAGGCAGTCGCGATTTTTAGGAAGTCGTGAGGTGTCGATTAATTTTTTGCTTTGATCGTAACTTAGCGGGCGGATTTCATTTTCTAAAACTTTTTTCTTTTCTATGGATTTAATTGGGTTTTTGTCGCAGAAGTCTCTTTTGAGGGCAAATTCAAAAAGAGCGTGCAGAAAGCTTCGCGCCTTATTGAATTGGCTAGGGGACTTAAATTCGAGTGTAAGCCAATCTAGGCAGTCTTGACTTTTTAGTTCAGAGAAATTTCTCTGTGCAAATTCAGGCTTTGATTTTAGAAGGCGCGTTCCAAGGTAACGAATGTCGCGAAATGAGTCTTTGCGAAGATGGGCTTTTGATTTTAGAAAGAGCGCAAAACCGTCTCTAATATTCAGTTCTGCGAGCCTAAAGTTACGCTTGCCGCAATCTATAATTTTTGAGCAAAACTCAAGTTCTGAATTTTGCGTAGGCGCCGACTTTGGCAGAACGTCTAAGATGTTTCTAACGAGCCTTGCCGCGTCTAAAATTGATATATTAGTTCCCTTCAAAAGGATCTTAGCCGATACGATTTCTTGTTTTGTCATGGTATTAAGAATACCATTGTCAAGAATGAAAGGCAAAAAAAGTTTATAAGTATTTAGTAAATACTCTACTAAGCAAAATTATTTAATTTTTTAACCTGTCTTAAACCAAAAATAAATCTTGAATTGCAAATCAATATCTTGTTGTTTATTAAAATGTTGTGTAATGTTTGGGCACAATGGTATTCTTAATACTACGATAGCGCAACAATATGAAATAAAGTGCTATGAAGCGAATAGTATCTGTTTTTATTTTTGCCTTTTGCAATATTACTTTTGGAGTAACGGTGGAAACACCAATATTTGGCCTTTTTAGCGGTGAAATTCCTGCAAATTCTGAAGCATATATTGGTGTGAATATAACGCGTACTCCGGTCTTTAGCGGGATTGTGGAAAACATAAATGCAAGCCAATTTAGAGTTATCGCAAAAGGAGAACCGCTTTGGAATGAGAATCAGTTTGTTTTCACAAACGGTATACAACCGGAACACTATTATATAAAGATAACTTCCGGAGAACTTGAAGGGGCTTGGTATAACGTTCTGGCAAATGACTCGTATTCGCTTCGGATTGAAATCGGTGCGGGTGAAATCGCAAAAATAGCAGTTGGAGATACTTTTCAAATTATTCCACATTGGACAATGGATACACTATTTCCTGACGGCGGAGGATTCTCAAAAGCTACAAAAATTTCGGCGACATCGGGCGCAACTATACTATACAAATACACAAGTTTTAGCGAAAATGGATTAGTCTATCAAATCGGAATAAATAATGCTGCCGCTCAAAGTTTCTACTATAGGGAACGCGGTAACATAAAAGGATGGCGCGATGGGAATATGGATGATGCCTCAAACGCTCTCATAGAACCAAACGCAGTATTTGTTGCTGTTCAGCCAGACAATGAAACATGTCGGTACTCATATTTTGGTAATGTACCAATGTGCGCGACTTCATTTATTCTTTTCACCCTCGATAATGGTGATGGAGTAGTTGATCAAGATATTTATTTGCCAGTTCCCGCCGTAGTGGACTTTGAATTATCTGAACTTACGGCGTCCTTAATCGATAGTGGCGCATTTGTTCCATCATCGTCTATTGCTTCAAATCCCGTTGATATAATATATGCTTATGAAAACAAAAATACAGGCGTAAATTTAATACCGGATAACACATTTTACTATCGCCTTCGCAACACCACCAGTAAGTGGTTAGACGCAAACAAGCAAGATGCTGAAACTTATAAGCTTTCAGCGGGAACGGCGATCATCATCCGCAAGAAAGCAACAGAAGAGGAAGTTGCAATTCGCTGTAAATTTACACCAAATTACATCTCAAAATAAATGCTATGAAAAAAAGATTATTATCAACGCTATCTATTTTTGCTTTTGTATCTCTTGCCCATGCGAATTGGTATTTAACTTTTGCTTCGGGAACTTTTTTTGATGAATCTAATGTGATGATACAAGAGGAGTATAACTTTGCCCTTATTGTTGACATGAATAATAAAGGATTTGAAGACTTTAAGTTGGAAGAGGGCGATAAGTTTGTAAGAGGTCAAAGTATAAATTCATCCGGCGATTATATGACGCTTGTTGCCAGCAATCTCTGGGATCCGGAGGGAGAAGGTTACTATTTGGCATATTCAACGCAAGATGTTTTTGGAGAATTCAATAATGATGATTATGGCTTTGCTGGAGGAGAGGATGTTGCTTTAGTCGTATGGGATTCTAATGACGAGACTGTATTGGAGGGGGATAAATATGTATTGATAAATCCCAAAGATAGCGGTACAACCATAGTTGGATCCGCCATTGATTGGACAATTAACGCCGGTAATAGAGGAAATTACAATTGGGAGTTATACAACGAATCTATCGGCGGTGATGTTGCGGATTCCTATTTTACATTAGATAAAGAGGTGGTTTCTTCAGCAGTTCCCGAGCCTTCAACCTATGCTTATCTATTTGGGTTCTCCGCATTAATATTGGTCCTTTTTCGTCGTGGGAAATAGAGCTCCTGTTGATTATGGCATACCTAGGAAAAATATCAAACTTGTTTCTTGGTATGCTTTTATTTCTTAGTGCTGCGCAATTGCCGGCTCAAGTTCAACATATAACTGACAAAATTAAGATTACGTCTTATTATCATATTGATAGTGAATGGACTTTTAATTTGTTCGATTATGCTAACAACAAGGCGATAACTCTTTTCAACGATAGAGCTTGCGCAGGCTACAAGATTTTGGATTTTGACGAGTCAGCCCAAACTGCAGTGCTTTCAACACCACGGGGAATTTATTTCGTGGGCTTGCAAGAGCATTCCACAATCAAAGAGGAAGACTATGACGCGTCCGTTCAATTTGACGAGTTGGACTTTTCCGCTTCAAACGGGGCTTCAAATAGACGCATATTAAATTTAATAAAATAACTTATTATGAAAACAGTATACCTATTAGCAGTGTCCATCGTGTTATTTATGTCGTCGACATTTGCGACGGAAATATTTTATGTTTCTACTACGGGAAATGATTCAAATGACGGAAGATCTTGGGAGTCTGCGTATAAAAGCGTGCAAAAAGCTATTAATGCGGCAGGTAAAGTCGCAACTTCCGACAATCCCGCCGAAGTCTGGATAAAGGCGGGAACATATCTTGTAGAAGATACCACGGATTCCTTTTATATGCAGGATTGCGTCAAGCTACATGGCGGCTTTGCAGGAACTGAAACGAATTTGACCGAAAGAAAATCTGGCAACTATACAATCTTTTCAGGGCAGGATAGATTTCAAATATTTCGCAATGAAAAAGCCTTGTCTTCATCAACTCTCATAGAAGGGATAGTTTTTGAGGAAGGATACAGTAATTTCCGCCTTAATGTTATAATGGGGGGGGCAATTTATAATGGGACAAATGCCTCTCCTACAATTATGAATTGCACATTTAAAAATAACAGCTCTGCAACGGGAGGTGGAGCGGTTTATTGCGATACATCTTCAGAGACTAAATTCATAAATTGCACTTTTTATAAAAATTCAGCTAAGACCTATGGCGGTGCCATATATGCAAACGGCGCAAATATAACTCTCATAAATTGCACTTTTGACGAGAATTTGGCCGGAGAGAATGCAGTTTGTTTCTTCTTAAATAAATCGAATTTGAAAGCAGTAAATTCCATATTTTGGACGGAAACGGGCAAGGGAATCGGCGATTTCGATACAACTTCAAAATATACATTTGAGGCTTGCCTTTTGAATTATATGGGTGACCCCAAACTTGGTGTATTGGCTGATTACGGAGGCATTGTACCAACAATTCCTGTTTTGAAAGATAGCCCTGCAATTGGAGCCGGTGTACAGACTTCAGATGTTCCCGTGTGCGATGCCAGGGGTGTAGAACGCCCTACTCCCTGTACTATTGGTGCCTTTGAATATACCGCCGAAAGTACGCATTGCGCTATTGATGCCCCAGAAATTGTATTAAAGGGCGATTCTATTAAGTTAAGGAGTGCTTTGGACGGCAATGCCGACAAGTATATTTTGTATAAGGATGGTGTTGAAATTGCTACTCAAGATACGGGTAATTTTGTGCTTAATTCCACTAATGTCGGAGAGTCAAATTCATACTATGTGGTCGCTATTAGCGATGAGGTCGAATTCAGATCTGAAACTGTAAATGTTTTGACTGTAGAAAAGGCAATTTTTTACGTTTCAAAAAGTGGCAACGATAGCAATGATGGCAAATCGTGGAGCAATGCCTTTGCAAGCATACAAATGGCTATCGATGCAGCACATGCCGTTGCAGGTATTGGATATTCTTCCGAAGTTTGGATTGCTGGAGGAGAATATGTCTTAAGTGAATCCTTGTCATTTGCTGATAATGTAGAAATTTATGGTGGTTTCGCTGGGTGGGAAGTTGATAAATCAGAACGTATTAACTTCAAAAATGAAACTATTTTAGATGGTAACCAAATGATATCCATCTTCCGTACTGTAAATAGATTGAATACAGAACATCCCACAGATTCTGCAAAACTTGACAACGTAACCTTAAGAAATGGTTTCACCAATGATTTGTCTACGGGAGGTGGAGCAATAACAGTGCAAGGCATTAGCCCAGCAATTACAAATTGCAGGTTCATTGATAACAAATCAGTCTCGGGTGGAGGTGCCTTCTTTTCTGGTTATTCAAATACAGTGTTCGAAAATTGCACATTTACCGGAAATTCTATTAGCAATGGTTCAGGATGTGTTTTTTTCTTTGCAAACGAGTCAAATGTAACGCTTAAAAACTGCTTAATATCAAATAATTACGGGAGATCTGCCTCAGTTTCCTATGCGGTGGAGGCCGATATGGTCTTTGAGAATTGTACATTAGTTAATAATGTGTCTGAAAATAATACCATGATTATTGCTTCAACAGGGAATCGCATTGTGAAATTTATAAATTCTACAATTATAAATAGCGGCCTTTTGCTTGCAAAGGGAGGAGATCAGGCCCAATCTTCTCTTATTCTATTGAACTCTATATATTGGGGAAATGGGTACAGTGTCGCGGAGCAGCAAAAAAATGTTCTTTCCGGTCAATCTATATTGGTTTCCAATTCTATTGTTGAAGGAGGAGCGGAGGGCGAAAATAACTTGGATCAAGATCCTCTTTTAGGGGAACTCGGTTATTATGGAGGGTTAGTAGATACAATACCTATAAGGGAAGGTAGCCCCGCAATTGGACATGGTTCTTCAGGTATCGATGTTCCCGATAATGATGCGAGAGGCTTTTATAAGAGCAATAGGACGGTGGGAGCTTTTGAATATATAAATGATGGAATTCCACACTATGTCGCATTGACTTCTTCAAATGAGTTGGTAAGGCAGGGGTCATCTTTTGAACTAAAAATAGAGACCGATGCCGAAATTTCGGTTTCTTTATACCGCGATGGCGAATTTTACAAAAGTTATTACGGAAATAGCATATCAGAGTCTTTCACTGAATACGAAAAGGGAACTCATACATATTACGTGCAGGCTGATAACTATGATTTGATATCAAAAGAATTTACAATAAATGTCTTAGGTGTATTTCCCGCATATTGTGTGAGAACTAGCGGAAGCGATGAAAACGATGGAGAATCTTGGGATACTGCATTTGCATCTCTGCAAAAAGCGGTAGATTCGGCATCTAAAATAGCGACGGATTCTGAGCCCATGGAAGTTTGGGTGGAACAAGGAACATATTCCGTAAATAGACTTGCAATGCGAAACAATGTGCAAATTTATGGCGGCTTTTCAGGAAGTGAAACAAGTAAGGATGAGCGAAATCTCCCATGTTCGACAACGGTTCTAAGCGGCGATAATAAAAACTGCGTTATTTATAACGGATACTCTTCCTTCAATTCGTTAAATAATTCGGCAGTTCTTGATAACTTCACAATTCAGAACGGTTATAACGACGTTACTTTTTCTTCGTTTACTGCGAGTGCAATTTTTAATCAAAATGCAAGCCCTATATTTAGAAATTGTATGGTAATTAGTAACAATTCTGCAGTCAGTATCGTACAAATACTAGATTATTCATGTCCTATATTTGATAAATGTATTTTCGCTGACAATAGTGGCTCAAGAATGCTTGAATTTACAACAGATTCAGACATTAAAATGGAGAATTGTTCCATAACTTCAAATAATTCTGTGGATACGTTTGCCTATATTGTTTCTTCAAGTGCTGATTTTATTAACACGACAATTTTTAATAATACTTCAGGCAGCTTTTTCTTTGATATAAATAGTGGATCCGAGAGCGTGAGGTTTATCAATTCAACTGTCGTCAACAATACCTCGGATTTTAAGGAGTTTCCACTTCAATTAACGATTGTGAATTCCATATTTTGGGGAAATAAAGATTTGACGTCTTTATCCCTATTGGAATCCGAAAAACATATTCTTGCAAACTCCATCATCGAGGGAGGGGCAAACGGAGAAAATATAATAAATTCTGACCCCATGTTTGGAAACTTTTCCTATAGCGATTACGTATTGCCGGTTCAAAAGGGAAGCCCGGCAATCGGCGCCGGCATGACAGGTGCTGATATTCCAACTACTGACGCAAGGGGAGTTGCCCGTAATGGTTTTGTAACGCTTGGCGCTTACGAATATGGATGTTCGCCATCGTATAATTCATTTTTAGTACAGAATTCTTTATCGGGGACTGCGGCTTCATATACGGCATCTCCTTTTGATGACGGGATAACAAACATAGAAAAATATGTTTTTGGTTTGGACGCTTCTAAGGCGACAAGCTACGCCGATAATCCTATGTTCAATCAAGTAACTGATGGTAACACAGTAATATTCAGTTACCCGGTAAATAAGAATGCAACCGATGTGAGTGTGAAAGCTCTTATATCAAAAGATCTCAAGACTTGGACGGAGGCAGCCGCAACTGTATCAGGAGAAAGTGGTAATTTTGACATATGTCAGATATCGGAAGCGAAACCGGAAGATGGCAAGTTGTTCCTAAAATTGGAAATCTCTCAATAAAAATTTTATTGATTTAAAATAGACAATCATCTCCTATGTCGGAACCCTTTTAACAGTTAGATCAAAATTAAAATCACGATCAATTCATAAAAATGAGACACGCGAATTAAATACTCCTTTAGCTTTTATGCACTGGAGTATTTAATTCGCGTAATAAACTAATTTTTCTATAATACTATTTTTCTTTGAAATAGCGTGCATTATTATTAAACAAAAATAAGCAGGCACAAACATTATTGCAGCTCTTATTATATTACTTATAATTACATCTCTAATGCTTCCGAATCCCCCGCCATAAGGTAAACCCCAATTAAAATCAGTGAACCAATATACAATCCATTTTGGCGAATATACTACATAAAACAACGGACTTGCCAAAAGTAGTAACGGAATCCAAAAAACTAGACAATACTTCCAATTCAATCCCTTTTGTAATAAGGAAATCTTTTTTGAAATATCGGATAAATTCATAGAGTTAGAGTAACGAAAAAAACTTTTGTTTCAAGTTTGTATCAGCTTATGAATTTGAAACACCCATATTTTGTATGACAAGTGAATTGTACAAATTGATATGCTTAACGTGAATTGAGTAGAGTTAAGATTTGGTAAATGGAAGGATTTTATAAATATCAATGAGAATATGGAGGATTATTTGTAACGATAGACTCTGAATATCGAATTTCAGAAATAATAGCAATAAAGTGAATTGAATTTTATTGTTCTATTCCGCTAATGAGTTGTATTTATAATCTTTTGCTTCAATTTTAATCCTCGTTTAGAACTCGGGTTTATTTTTAAAGCTTTATTTATATAATAATTGGCAGATTTGTAATCCTTCTTTACGATAAATATTTCTTCTGCTATGTCAAAAAAGTACTTATCCGCATTCTTTGGGTCGGCTTTTATTAAAGTATAAAATTCTGATAATGATTTTTCATACTCAAATTTATCTCGATATATAATTGCTTTAGCTCTCATTGCTGGATAAAAATCTGCATCTTTTACTAGCACTTTTTCATAAACAAAAATTGCCTCGTCATAGAGTTCTAAGGTTTGAAATAATCCCCCAAGAAGCATCATTCCATGCTTATCATCACTAGATAGCTTTAGATGTAAGTCTATAAGCTGTTTTGCTTTTTGTATATCCCTATGTTTGTAGATATAAATAAAAGCCAAATTATAAATTGCCGGTGTGTAATACGGGTCAATACTTAAGACTTTTGAATAGGAATCTATTGCTTCTTTTATTTCGCCCAATTTGTACTTAATTAGACCATTTATATGATAAATAAATTTATTATTTTTTTCATCTAACGTTAAAGCTTTATTAATATTTTCTTTTGCATTTTCAATATCACCTTTTTTCAAATAATAATATGCTAACCTCGCAGTTGCATATGCATCGCAAGGGGAATTCGTTAATGCAATGTCTAGTGATTTTTTTGCATTTGCCCAATCTTCTCTTGAAATAGACAACAATGAATCTAATACGTACAATTCACACCTTGAAGGATTCGTGTAAATAAGATCTTTAAGTTCTGTTTTTAACTCTTTATAAATACTAATTTTCTCTTTATTCAATATATTTTCGTCAATAAGAATATTTATAGCGTCATGGATTTTTATATATGCTAACAGATGTTTTACTTCTTCATTCTCTGGACAAAGCGCAGATGCTTTTTCTAACAGATAAATATTTCCTTTATTGTTCAAAGAATTATAAATCGATTCTTTAACAATAGAAACATATTTATTGCAAATCTCCTTTTTTTGTTTAGATTGAACGTAATTTTTTATAAGATTGAAAGAAGCAAAAGATGCACTCGCTATAATGCAAAATAAAGAGATTATCTTTATAATAGAAGTTTTTATTTTTTTCAGGATCAAATTTTGATTCTTTTTATATTCTTTCTTCCATAAAGATAAATCCTCTTGCAATTGTTCAATTTTAAGGAGTATATCACCATTATTCTTTTTATTCATAAAGTTAATTTAGTTTCTCCCCGCATTCAGAACAAAATTTGGAATTTGCAGAGTGACGTTTACCGCATTTTATACAAAATACATCATCATCAGATTTTGCACCTGAATTTGAGGATGCGAAATGTCTCATTATGCAATCTGAGGCTATTTGAATAATTTTATCATCTAATTTTGATTGTTTAACGATTCCCCATATTTGTGTAACAATAACAGGCCAAAATAAAAAAAGCATTATTGTCGTTGGAATTATCTGTTGACCAAATATACCAACACTGGCTTCAACATGTATTCCATTTGTAATCGGTTTTATTAAGATTTTTAAGGCTGTTTTTAACCCTAACACCGTCTTAACTAGATTTGTATTGGATATGGAGATATCGAATCCATTATTACCAAGTTTTTCAACTTTTACATCATACCCATCATCCATCATTTTATGCATTATATCTTCTGCTATATAAGGCATAAATGAATGAGGTGCTTGAAAATTTTTCTTTGATTTAAAAACGCCCATAAAGCTCCTTTATACTTTTGATCCACAATATTTACAAAATTTCCATTCCTTTGAAATTATCTTTCCGCAAGTTTTACAATAGAATCCATCCAATTCTATTTTTTTATTTTTTAACAGTAGTTTATACTGATCTGATTCAGCCCATTTTAAAATCTCATTTACTCTAACTGCACAAAATGGATGATCTTGCCCCATTATAGCATACGACTGTAATAGGTTATTCCATTTAGATTCCAACATGACATCATACGATTCTGCTTGTTTTGCATATTCATATATATTTATATTTTTTGTTATTGATTTTGGGCCTCCAGACAATCTTATCATCGTATTAATTATTGGTTCCGTGGAAGTTGTTACAATAGAGGCAGCCCTATCGCATGAGAGTTCAGCTCTGCGCATCCAAAAAAGTAATCCTAGTTTTATCGGAATTGTTAACGTTCCTAGAAAACCAGAGGTTCCATTTAACAACATTTGTGCCATTGTTCCATACAACACATGCCGGCATGCAATATGAGCACATTCATGGGCAATAACTGCTATTAACTCGTTCTCAGTTAAGTACTCAACAAGTCCTGAAGTTAATGTAATTGCCACTAAAGAATCTCCTGTTGTATAAGCATTAGGTGTAGGATTCATTTCTAGATAAAATTCTGGCTCTTTTATATTTAACTCATCGCAAATTGGCGGCAAAAGTTTGTAAATATGACCTAATTGAGTTGGTGATAATCTAATCTTTGAAGCCATATTAGTTCCATGCAATAGAGTTTCTATTCCTATTTTCATAAACGACTTTAATGCTGTTTTAAAACCGGGAATGGCCTCTAAGTTTTTTCTAGCTTCTTCATCCGATGGATGAATATAGTCATAAACAGATAGTTGCATATATTAAATAAATCCGATTGAAATTAATAATAACAGTATTACATATACAAATGGTGATAAAATGAACACATATTTGTCTATTAGATTTGAAATTTCATCCTTATTTTTCGTTTGTAATTTGTATGTAACGACAAGTTGTAAAAAGAAGAATGATATCATAAGCAAGGTTGCAAATTGAAATTTATCTGGTAACGTTATGGTAGGAACAGTACCCATTATATTGTCAACATATTGAATATTTAAAACAATGGCATAAATCATAGATACTAGAGTTGCAACCCTTGCAGCCAAAAGTGGTGGAGTTTTCGAAAAATCTAGTAAAGTAGACAACCACGATACAATAAAAGCAACAAAAAGCACTGTATGAAGCTTAAAAAATGTACTTAGAGATTCTCTTTTTAATTCTAGAGTTACGATTATAGCTGAATATATAGAACCATTTTTCGATTTACTAGTAGGATCGCCATAAGTTGATGTGTGCTCAATATCTTTTTGTTTTATGTCAAAACGATTGATTTTCCAACCAGGAATATGGACTTCGTTTTGCATAAATCCACTATTTTCCAAATCGACTTTGTACCTAATTTCAGAACTCTCCCTGTCAGATTCATCAATCCTTAGTTGTAAAAATTGTTTATCGACAGGGTATTTTGATAAATCCCAAGAATATTTAAATGTTCCTCGTATTTTACGTCCTGACCAAACCTTTCCTCCGCTTATTTCCTTAAATGATGATACATCTTTTTTGTCCGTAAAATTTATAATTTCGCAAGTTTCATGAGGATTTATTATATTTTTATATTCTAAATCATAAACAAACCAGACCCAGAAAGTAGCAGAAAATGTATTTCTATTGTAGTCAAAAGAATCTACGGACATTAAGTAAACTCCAACATTTACAAAAATTGGAAGTTTATTTTTAGGCAATTGACGTAATGCAATTAAATCGTGTCCCTTTTGTTTTTCGATTAATTTTACAAGCGTTGGATTTTCATTATCGTTTACGAGACTATTCCCATGCACACTACAAAATGCTACAAACAAAAATACACTGAATAGAAGAAACCTCATAGGTATAGGATTGTTTATTAAAAGGCTGAAAAGTCAATAAGAATCAATTTTGAAATTCGTCAGTTTAATATGACGAATTATAACTATAAACGCGATTATATAGTCTACTATCGAAGAGCTAGAGGTAGTTCTTGTCCAAGTTAAGGTGGGTGCTGAAAATATATTTCTTAGGCATCCTATAGCGTGAGTTATTATCATCACAAAACTCTGGCGGAAATAGAAAGATTAACGGTATAATGGACACCTTGAATGAATTTTTCCTAAAAAGTCACTATAATTTCATATTTCAATCAAAATTTTCAGAAGAGTAATACAAAAAGAGACTTTCGAGATAACTTACTAATATCCGTTAATATGCAACAAAAGTGTTAGACAAAAAAGTGCGAATTTGGAGGTGTACGCTGAAACGTCTATATTAGTAAAATTTTTGGGACAAAATGCGCCTTTTTTAAGAAAATTCAAAAAATTTCCATTTTGAGACGTTATACGAGACTTTTTCTCCGCGTTTATAACTTCCACACTGCAAGGGTGTTAGACAGTTTTATTTAAAAAGCTGCAATGCGTTTAATATAGGCGATTGCAGCTTTTTTATTGTCCAATACCATTGCAGCAAAAAATGCCCATTTTTTTGAATTTTAAACCCAAGCTTTTTTCTAAAAAAGGCCGATTTTGGGAAAATGTGTTAGATAGTTTCCGGCAATTTTTGTCCTTAAAAAGCCTTCATTTCCACCCTCAAAACAGGCCTGAAAAAACGACGCTTTTTAACAGTATTATAGATTATTTTTTTATGTGTGTTATACAATCGCCCTCTAGTTATGACAAATAGCTCTAATGTCGCTTTTTTTGCAAGCCAAATTAAATACTTTTGAGGGAGAGATAATTCATTCGGAATTTACTTATTTGCTTTAATTATCGAGCCCAATTTTTCCATAAACCTTCGTTTGTTTTTAGGCGAGACAAGAGTAAAAGATTCTTTTCCAGTCTTTTTATTTTTATAAAATATTTTAATTCTATCAATAGAACATGCGGGAGCGGAAAGCGCATTATTCGATTCGCAAAACGATCTTATGTTTTTATATGGTATTTTTACTCGGACAAATATTCCAGATTGTATGTATAAATAGTCTTCCTTAAAAAGGTATTTACACCGTACGAAAGCGTCTATTATAAGTAAAAACAGGGTAATTTCAAACAGCGAGAATAAGATCACAAACAGCATAGATTCTGAAGAACAACTTCTTGCTTCTTCGTAAAGAGTGCGGCAAGTCGCTATACTTATAATTGCCGCCAAAACAACAATAATAACAAGCCACGCATCTATTTTTGAATAGAATAGATTATCGGTATCGTTTCTAAATTTTCTTAACACAATGGTTGTTATTGTTTTTTATTATTTTGTTGCTCCTCAAGCCAAACTTGGTATATGCTTGAATCGATTGGAATCAGTTCTATTTTGCCGGTCCATTTATCCAATCTAAGACAGGCGTCACGCGATTTTCCCAATACTTGAATTTCATATCTTGAGGAAAGTGTGAATAATCCTGCAAAAATTGCAAATGATAAAATGACTACAACTTTGAGTACGTTCATTGCCTTAATTCTGATATTTATATAAATTCATACTAGATAACGCATCGCTATTCTACTTGCCTGCGGTTGAGATGTCAATTTATTTTAGGCGCTATGCTGCGGCATAGATTCTTGTTAAATATCAATTCGCTCAAATAGCTTCTAATTAAGCATGGCAGAGTCTTAGACTGTAATTTTAATTCTACGATAAAACTTTGATAGGGCTAATTTGCAGCTCTTGTTTTGAAATTGATGCGATGAAATATTGTTAAATGGGCAAGCAATTTGCGGTAACTTCCCATATTGGAATGCTTCCGCCCGCCTTAAATGGGAAAATTCCAAAAGTGCGGGTACGCGTCTTTAATGTCTAAATTCGATATTAAAAAGGACACAATAGAAAAGTGGCAAAAAAAGGGCTTCCCAGATGGAGAAGCCCCCAAAAAATTTATTTAATATCTATTCTACTTTCTTCTGCGATACGCCGCGAAAGCCAGGGCCAATGCGCCAAATATTGCCGCATAAGTAGAGGGTTCGGGAACCATACCTCCAACTATTGCGTTGCCATTGATATACTGTGCGAAGAATTCATCTCCGCTGGCATTTGTTACGGTAAAATCTCCTTCAGTTTCTATTGCACTTGCAACGACCGTGAGGCTGTCTCCAAATATCTCTTCAAGATCATATGATATACTATCACCCTCCACAAAATCCGAATCGAAAACTATATTTAAGCGTTCCACCAAAGTTCCATTAGCGAGAGTCACCGATGTATCGGCTTGTACGCTCAGTGTCTCCACCTCAAAAGCATTCGTAAATGTAACATTACTATTTGTATTCAATATTTCCATGCGATCAAATTCGTCAATTTTAGCGGAAACTGTTCCATTAAAGGATTCATCTGCATTCCCAAATGCCAGAACGGAGATCCCACCTACAGTACCTTTCCCCATTTCTGCATCATTTAGAATTTGACCTTCGCCTCCTCCCGAAATGCGCGATACGTTCAATTCAGTTCCAATTACCGTAACGGTAGAGTTACCCTCAATAGAAGCTAGTGCGCCTTTGCCCGCAGCAAAAACAGTGCCATTGACGGTTGCATTTTTTAAGGTTGTAAAGGAATTTCCTTTTATAATCGCGACTTCTTTTGCTCCATTTTGTTCAATACCGTAACCGCCGCCGTATATATCTCCCTTTATTGTGGCTCCATCAACAAATATATGGGCATCGCCCTCTATTATTGAGCCGCGCTCGCTGCCTGCATAAAGATGTTTTCCAAGAACCGTATCGGGGCCAGAAACTGTTATGTATGTATCTCCGTAAACATGTCCGGCAAGTCCTACCGCTCGAACATTTGAGCCGTCGGCAATCTGCGCACCGTTTTTAATTTCTAAACTCACAGAGCCGTACGCTGTGCTTACCGGATCATCGTAGCTCCCAAAAGAACCTACAAGGTGTAAGCCACCAGTTTTTGCTCCGTCTATTACTACGGAAACTACTGTCTTTGAGGGGTCTATGACTGAAAGCACAGAACCGTCTTCGGCGTATGTAACATTATTGCCATGAACATCTCCCGTGGAAACTATCATGCTTTTTAAGTTCGCAGTGTTAGTCAGATTTGCGCTGACTTCACCCTTTACTACACCGTGGTTACCTCCCACAAGATTTATATTATTTGCAGTACCATTCAGGACGATGTTTACATTTCCCTCAACAATGGAATTGCCTCGTCCGCCGCCTACAATACTATAGACGCTCGCACTTTCTCCTATTGTTACGGATGCGTTACCCTTTACAACACTTGTATCAGCTAGGTCTATATAGTGGGATAGCGAACCCATCTGGCCGTCAAAGCGCGTGTTCGCTCCATCGCCGCCACCATAGATTGTCATACCGCCTATCGTTCCTGCAGTTATAATTACCGATGAATTACCGTTTACGACCGAGTTTGGCCTAGAGGCGCCAAATATTCCAGATCTATTTAAGTCAGCTCCATAAATCTCTCCGCCATTCATTTCAAAGGTAGAATTCCCATTTATTACGGAATTTAAGGAGGAGCCGCCATATAGGCTGTGCGACCAATCTCCAGGTTCCACTGTTCCGCTGTTGAACTTCAGCAGAGTGTCTCCATCTATGGTTGTTGAAGCCGAACCTCCACCATATAAATAGAGATATGGGTTATTTATTGAAGACATGAGGTTGAATGAACCTCCATTTATTACAAGAGAAGATCCTCCTGAAGTGTCCGATTCCGTCGCATAAATAGCATTGGTGTATGTTCCTTCGCCTATTACGACCGGCTCAGATGCGAATGACAAAGCTGAAAAGCCTGCAAGCGCAATGTTGGTTATAATATATTTTTTCATAATGCTTACTTTAGAATTAGAAATCGTAACTTACCCCCCC
>OLIW01001924.1_pt1 | contig 16789 bp, 13 predicted proteins | sample 1601321 | NCBI WGS metagenome assembly OLIW01 (sample SAMEA2452114, study PRJEB22498) | human gut metagenome
CCTAAACGCCAAATCGAGGTTCGATTCCTCGTGGGGGCGCGGGTAAGTTTTTGTTAAGAATGGAATCCCTCGAAGAAATAAGTATAAGTACAAATATAGAAGCGAATCTAAGAGAGGCTTTTGGAAGGGTCGCTTGGTCTCATAAGACCCATGAAAAGCAAGCGGATATTTACCATGATAAGTATAAATTTTTACTTTGGGTTAAAATTATTTTAGCAGGATCTACATCGGCAGGTGGTATTTTTTCCGTATTTAGTGAATGTATATGGGCTCGAGTTGCAACTGCAGCGATTGCAACTATTATTTTTATTATAGACCTTATATTTTCGAACTGTGATTATGCAAATTTGAGAGATTTGCACCAAAAGACGGCAACAAAGTTATGGGAAATTCGCGAATATTATGTAGCATTACTATGTGAAATTCATACATCTTCTCCAGATTTAGCAATGATCCGCAAATTGCACTTAGAATATATAGAATTATTGTCTAAAATTTACGAAAATGCGCCTAGAACATCGTCGGAAGCCTATAATATGGCAACAAAAGCGTTGCACGATGAAGAACTTACTTTTACGAATGACGAAATTGATAAATTACTTCCTTATTCACTAAGATTAAAGAAATGAATGAAGGAAAAACTTTTGAAAAATTTTGCAATGAAATTCATTTGGTAACAACCGATGATTTTGATAAATCAATTGCAGAAATCGTCAAAAAACTGAACAAAACCTATTACGATTCAGATTCAGAAAAAGATCATCTTTATATTGTTGGATCTATTGGCAGAGGAACTGCTATCAAAGGAGTTAGTGATGTTGATATAATATTCGACTTGCCACAAGAAGTTTATTCTCGTTTTTGCCAGCGTGAAGGTAACGTACAGTCTGCACTTTTACAGGAAGTCAAGAATATCCTACAGGTAAGATATCCTAATAGTTATATTTCTGGTGATGGGCAAGTGGTTTCAATACAATTCACGAGCTATACAATTGAACTTGTTCCGGGATTCAAACAAGATGACAATACATTCAAATATCCAGACTCTAATTTTGGCGGTTCATGGAAAATAACAAATCCTATTCCTGAACAGGAAGCAAGTAAGGAAAAATCTACTGCGACTTTAAAGAATTACAGGCGTATGTGCAATATGTTACGCGCTTGGAAAAATAATATTGGATTTAAATTTGGAGGATTACTAATTGATACTCTTGTCTTCAACTATTTTGAAAAGGATAATACGCATCAATTTAGTAGTTTTCCTAATTACGTTAAATTTTTAAAAGACGTATTTGCTTATTTAGGGAATCAAGCCCCTGACCAAGCCTACTGGTTTGCACTTGGAAGTAATCAGCAAGTTTATAATACGGGCAATGGAAGATTTGTTAAACTTGCAAAAAAATATCTGAAAAAATTAAATGATGCGAAAACAGAAGATGAACTTGAAGATGTATTCATAGAAATTTTTGGTATAACATTTTCAAAATCAATTATAAATTCCTATGGGAATCCTTCATATATTCGCAAGGCTCCTAATGAGGAGTTCATTGAGGATATGTTTCCTGTAGACATTGTTGAATCACTAAAAATTGACTGTGAAGTTTCTCAAAAAGGTTATAGAACCTTCAAATTAAGGGATTGGTTAGCGGAGAAAATACGTTGGTTAAGCAGAAATCGCAAACTGGTTTTTTCAATAATGTCTACTTCTGTAAAAAAACCATACAATATATATTGGAAAGTTAGAAATATTGGCCCAGCTGCTAAAGAACTTAACATGGAGAGAGGTCAAATAATCAAAGGCAATTCATCAAAAGAGGAACGTACTAGCTTTAATGGTAGACATTACGTCGAATGTTATATTGTAAAAAATGAAATTTGTATCGCGAGAAATAAAATTTTAGTTCCTATAGATGTTAATTCTAAAGATGATTCTGATTTTTTAGATTAATTCAATACAACTGGCATTTTTAAGATAGATACGTTCGATAAACTGGTAAATAAACTTGAATGTACATATAACTACTTACCTATTTTCCCTATTTTGCCGGCAGTGGAGTTGCAGCCCGAACGCCCCGAAGGGAACAGGCGGAGGGCAAAACTTCACTTAGGCAAAATCTATTTCTTAAAAACTCTTTTTTATTCCACCTGTTCTATCCCTTGCAGTTTGTCCAACCATTTAGACAAGTTATCGGGTTCTGTGAAATAGTCTATGACGTTAAATTCACAAGGTTGCCGATATGGGGCGAGTTCCATGGTGAAGCCCTCGTCGGTGAAATTAAACCAAGCTCAGTTAGTGAGCAAGTTTTATACCCCATGAATCCACTGATTACAAGGCCTTCGGGAGATGTTAGCTATGGCGTGGTGAAGTTGTGAATTTAACCCAATTTCTATTTAACTTCACCTGTGAAATTAGAGCTGTGAAGTTGGGGTATTTTCTTTTTCACCCATCGCGCCCGTCTGTGGAGCTGTGAAATTAGGGGGAGATATATACCGTAGGTATATCCCCCAAGTTCACAACTTCACAAGGCGCGAAGGGCGCGGTTGGGAGGCTTCTTTCTTCTCTCCACAACTCACCGCTTCACAGACAGGTTCGCTATGATGCGGAGAAACGGGGAATATTATTTTCCTTATCGCACCGTTAGTGGGGAAACGGGGAAACAGGGAGAGTATATATACCCTAGGTATATACTCCCGTTTCACCGATTCTCCGCAGGTGCGAAAGGTGCGGTAGGCTCATCGAGCTGACGAGATTCTCCATGCACCAAAGCAAAGCCGTTTAATGGCTCTATACGAACTCGGGGCGACTTATGAATGTCAAGACTCATATTCGGCAATAGAACACCTTTAACGGGCAAAAGACAGCGTTTATTGGCGGATTAAATTCGGCGTCATATACAGAGGGGGGGGTATGCAAGGAATCTATTAAACGCCGAGAAACGGCAGGGACGTTCGGCAGGGCGTTTTCTCCTTATGAATGGCTTTTTTGAAATGTTCCACTTTTTTTCGTTTAGGCAGCCCACAATCTCAGTAAAATAGCGCATTCGCAGGCATTTTTTACAGCGGAAAATCTATGGGAAATGTCCAGTTTTTATACAGCGCAAATTCCTATTAACCTAACAACAAGCAACTTGTATAATAAAAATATTCCACCCCGCAATTTGCAAACAAAACCAATACGAAATCTTAGGTAAAATTAGGAATACATATTGATAAAATATCACTTCAAAAAGTATCCGCCATTTTTGGGCGCACCCCTAAATTCGATAAACTCGCCTAACGATTTCAAGTATCGACTAAGCGTTCTGACGGGAATATTCAAGGCCTTTGCAATATCGTTTGTGTTTGCGCCTTGGTTGTTTCGGATAAACTCAAGCACGTCATTTACTCTGCCATTTAGTCTGCCGTTTACTCTGCCACTTTGGCTTGTTTGGTGCAGTTTTAGAGTCTTTAAAATCTCGCCAAGCATAAAATCCACGAATATTCCCGAATCGTTTTTTGCGGAGCTATCGTTAATTGCCTCATAATAATTTTGCTGATTATTATAAACCATTGTTTCCACCGGCAAATATTGAAATAATGGATTGAACTTGGATAAAATTAAAGACTGCCAAAGCCTTCCCATTCTGCCGTTCCCGTCCGCAAACGGGTGTATAAACTCAAATTCATAATGGAACACGCAGCTTTTTATAAGCGGGTGGTCTTCCGAATTTTTCAGCCAATCAAATAAATTTTCTATCAATTCCGAACCCATTTCGGCTGGCGGAGCTATGTGGACGGCTTTATCGTCGTCAAAGACCCCGACGCCGCCCGACCTAAATTTGCCCGCTTCCGAGACGAGAGATTTCATCATTTCGGAATGCGCTTTCAACAAGTCTGATATGGAAGAAGGATCATATTTTTGAAAACTATCGTAAGCTTTAATCGCGTTTTTTACTTCCAGAATTTCCCTAAGAGGCGCGACAACTTTTTTCCCGTTTAAAATATCGCTAACTTGCTCCTCGGAAAGATTGTTTCCCTCTATCGCAAGCGAGGAATGAATTGTTTTTATCTTGTTGGATTTTCGCAGTCTTAGGGAGTCCTTTTCCATTAAAATCGAATACCGTTCTAAGAGCGCGGAAATTTCGGCAATCATAGATATTGCTTTTGCGGACACTGTAAACGGCGGTTTCTTCATACGATTTTAACAATCAAACATAGTAAGAATTTTCGTTCCCTTTTCAAGACTTTTAACGACCAAAGTGCCATTTTGGCACTTTAGAAAATCTCTACATGGCACTTTGGAACTTTTAGTAATCTTCTGGAAAAAGTATAGTAGTAACGCTTCTGTCCCACTCGGTGATTATCCAGATTTTTTCGCCGTCTGGAAGCGTGTATGCGGACAGCAATCTTTCGCCTGTTTTAAGGGCTTGGTCGTTTGCTTTCTTGTCCTCTTGGCAGACATCTCCCCAATCACCTTGGGCATGGCGGACAAGATATGGAAGCAATGCAAAGTTGTTCTTTTCACAATGCTCGAATAAATGTGTTGTAGATACGATTTCACCTAAACGGAACTTTGATTCTATGAATACTCTTTCTTCCATGATTACGCTATGTTGAAGGTTGTTTTGATGTATTCTTTGCCTTTGTCCGTAAGCATTAGGACGGCATTCCTATTTCCAGACCTTGAAATAAGGTAGCCTTTCTTATTAAGCGAGGACAGCACTCCAGAGCGTGTTCTTGCGTTAAGCCCTCTGGCTTTGAGATTGTCCGAAAAGGCGTCCGCCCAAAGTGTGGACTCCACCCCGCTATCGCAGAATTCGTCCTCGATATAGGCTTGCAGGACTATCTTCTCTTTCTCGGTTAGCTTATCCATTGGAGACCTCCTGCACGTCGTCTATTTCAAAGGTTCTGCTCTCATCGATTTCGCTGCTCGCATCGTAGAGGTCGTATTCCCTTTGATTGTCGCATACCTCTTGGCGGGCTTCGTCAGCACTTTCAGCTTCGATTTCAATCTCGCCAGTTTTGATTGTCGTTACGATGTATGTGTATGTGATTTTGTATGTCTTCATTTTCGTCCTTTGTTGCTTATTGGTTGACTTGCCTGATTGGCGGTTTGTCTATGTTGCTATTATACCATAATTTAAATAAATTTGCAACATTTTATTTATCTTTTTTATTGCGCACCAACCACTTACACAAATAACCTAGAGCAAAAAAGACGAAAACAATCTTGAATTTTTTAGCGGAAACGCCTCTGAAAAATGAGCAGACAGCAAATCATTTGTCGGAGCCGATTGACGGACATTCATTAAAAGTTTCCACCAAAAACTATCGAGGAAGGGTCAAGAATAAAAGAGACGAAAGAGCAAATGACTATATGTCATCTTACAAAGGAGCCTTGGTCGGCAACATCCCAAACAATATCTTGAACGCGAAGAAGGCTAGCATTAACGAATTCTTCAAAGCGTAAAAATCCCAAATCAAATAGCCGTCTGGTATATTGGAACTCTATATGTGTGGTGTTAAAAATTATCCCCTAAAACAAAGTTTTAATAGAACTATAATTTCCAGGATGCATAAAATGAAACTTGACTCTGATCCATACTAAAATATTCTATTTTATTCAAAAAATAGGATGTTTAAGGTTTCATGGAATAAGGTAAATAATGGCGTAAAATTAGTCGCGGTAGATGGTGTTAATCTAATTAACGGGTCTCCTCGTCCCGTATTTTACGAAGAACTGGATTTTCTTGGTTTTAATAAATATTGGAAATATCCACATTCAAAAAATCCACTGTTATGGGCGGTAGAAAGACGTTATTATAATAAAGGTATTTGTGTCGCAGAAGTAAAAGGCGGAAATTATTATGACGATCCTCAAATATGTCTTACTTCAGATGGCGAAGGACTAAATCTTAGTCCAATCGACATTAAAAAAATAATAGCAGATAATGAAGAATCTCTTTTCCTTTTGGAACAAGAAGCTTTGGAATTCGTGCATCACACGTATAAGATGTATGGAGGATTAAAAGGTAAAGAAAAGGATTCTTCGGAGTTGGATTGGGGATTCGCCACAGCGAGAGCTTTATCTGAAAAGACAAAGATCCCATATACAGTCGTTAGACAAACGTGTGGGAGTATGGATATTATTCCACTTGATGATGCCAAATTGAAAAATAAGCCTGAATATAAGGCTTCAAAAGCAGATAAATTTGTTATATCTTTTAGCGGTGGAAAAGATTCTCAGGTAACTTTGGATTTAATAACCAGAGTAATACCTCCTTCAGATTTTACAGTTATCTATTCCGATACTGGATTAGAAATTCCTCCATCGATTCAAATATTCAGCGATACTGAGAAGTTTTATAAAAGTCGTTATCCTGATATAAAATTTCACTTAACATCAAATCAACAGAATATATTTTCATACTGGGAAAAAATAGGTGCTCCAACGAGAATGCATAGATGGTGTTGTGCCGTTATGAAAACAGGTCCATTCTATCGTTATTTAAAGTCAATTTCTCCAGATAAGAAGCAACCAAGAGTTCTCGTTTTTGAAGGTGTTAGAGCCGAAGAAAGCAATAAAAGAAGTACTTATTCAAGAATTGGAGTGGGTGTAAAACATTCAACTGTCGTAAATGCAAGACCAATTTTTAATTGGAATACGACAGAAATATTTTTATATTTACTTAAATATGGACTTCCAATAAACGACGGATATAGACGTGGATTAACGCGGGTTGGTTGTTCTGTGTGTCCTTTGTCTTCTGAATGGTCTGAGCATATAATTCATAAATTATATCCCGAAAAAGTTAACAAGTATTTAGATATTCTTTCTAAGCAAACTGCCCAAATTGGCTTAACTACACGTAACGAAATTGAGGAATATATAAAAATCGGAAATTGGAAAAAGCGTGCGGGCGGTAATTCGATAGGATTAGATTCATCGCGCATAGATATTATAGCAAATGGGCTAGATTTAAAAGCGGTATTATTGAATCCTAAGGAAGACCTATTTGAATGGTTAAAAGTTCTTGGTCGAATAAATATTACTCAATTTTCTAATAATAAATATATAGGCGAATTAAAATATATAAATAGAATTTTATTTTTTACGCGGGAAGATATTGCGTTAAAAGCTGGTGGATTGAAAATTGCATTAATATTTAAAAATATTTGTGATGATATCCTTTTAACGAGTATAGTCAAAAAGGTTCTTTACAAAGCTACATACTGTATACATTGTGAAGTTTGTGAAGTGGAATGCCCTACTGGTGCTCTCTCGGTAGTTCCTAAGGTTTCCGTCGACTTTAATAAGTGTGTGCATTGCTTGCGTTGTCTAGATATAAATGAAAAAGGATGCATTATGGCAAAATCAATTAACACATCTGAAGGGAATGGAGTTAAATCACAGATGAAAACATCAGGCATAGATAAATATTCAACATTTGGGTTAAAAGAAAAATGGGTTCGGAATTTCTTTAAAAACAGCGATTCTTACTTCGAGACTGGCAATAACGATTTGGGAGTAAAAATGATTCCTGCGGCAATTAATTGGCTTAGAGATGCAGAATTGATGAATCGTAAAGAAAAAACCATATCTGAACTTGGATTATATCTTAAAGGAAAATATTCACAGATGCCAGATGTCGTTTGGGAAATCATATGGACGAATTTTTATTATAATTCTGGCATTATCGCATCGTACGTAAATCGTGTTCCCTGGGGTAAACCTTTATCAAAAAAAGAGCTTCTTATTCTTTTAAAAGATGATTATTCTAATATTTCTGAAGCTACGATTTTAAATCCTATTGGCGCATTGCTGAATATGTTATCAAATACCCCATTGGGGAGCAGTGTTAATGTTGGAACAATTATAAAGAAAGGCAATGCAGTAGCTTCTATAACAAGGGAACCATACTTAAATGTTTCTGCTGCGACAATTGCGTATTCTTTGTACAAGATAGCAGAAGCAACTGGTCGATATGATTTTAGATTATCTGAATTTTATTCTAATATAACAAAAGGTGGTGCAAATTCGCTATTTGGAACAAATGAGGAGCAGTTAAAGATGTTGCTTCGTGGGCTGCAAGAAAACCGAAATGCGATTATACGAGTTGATTTAGAAAAAGGATTGGATAATATAAAATTAAGAGAGGACTATAATTCTCTTCAAGTTTTAAAGTTTATTTTAGGGTAATATAAAATGAAAATAAAAGATGTAATATCACTTGAGAAAGATTTCCATCCAGTTTTTGATTTTAAAGCAGAAACTTCAGGTTATTGGCGGAGATTTATAACAAATGAACAATTTGTTGAAATTCTCGATAAGGTTCTTACTGCCGTATCTTCAAAAGAAGACAAATTAAGGAAATCCATTTGGATACAAGGAAGCTATGGGACAGGAAAGAGCCATTCAGCTGCTGTCGTAAAGCATCTTTTATGGGACGATATTACAGACGAAGAAATTTCTGATTATATTAAAAGGGAGATAAAAAATCCTGATGTATCATCAAAGTTGAGAAATTTAAGAAAATCGCAACGATTTCTGCCCGTTGTTATAAAAGGAGCAGAAGCGGCTTCAGATCATAATACGATGGTTTTTACAATACAAAAAGCCGTTAGGGGTGCGTTGAAAGATTATGGGATTAATTTGACCGTTAAAACAGATTTTCAGGATTACATATATCAGGTCGAAGAAGGGCTTTTAGATTTTGACAAGTGTATTCGTGAAAATGACGAATTATTAATATATGTCAAAAATAAGGCAGATATATTGAAGAGGTTAAGGGCGGAAGATGTCGACTTTCTTGGAAGATTAACAAAAATTTTATCAAGTAAACGTAATTTCTTTTCCACAGTAAATATAGAAACTTGGTTGTCTGATGTGGTTGATGCATTAAAAAGCAAAAACATTGCAGATGGAATTATAATCTATTGGGATGAATTTACATCCATATTAGACAAAAACGATTCTACGATTATAAATCAAGTCCAAGGGATCGCCGAACTTTCTAAGGTAAAGAATGTATTTTTATATTTGATAAGCCACAGAATGCCTTCGGCGATTGATTCTTCTGTAGGAAGCGATGATATTAAGAAGATTGAAGATAGATTCTATAGACTCCAATATAATATGGAGCCAACAACGACCTATCATATTCTGACACGAGCGATCAAGAAGACTGATGAAACCGTATTCAATCAAGTAAAAGATAAAGCCTATGACAATAGTTTAGTTGAGTTAGCTCGGTCATTATCGGGAAATAGCGAATCAAAGTTTCTTGAAGATTTAAAGTCTTTATTCCCCTTTCACCCTTATGCTGCGTATTTACTTACGTTTATTGCTAGAAATTTAGGATCTACGAATCGTAGTATTTTTGATTTTCTTTATGATGAAAAATTAGGCTTTTCGGCATACATTGGTAATGAATTTACGCCTACGAATATGATTACAACAGATTATTTGTGGGATTTCTTTGTCGGAATATTTGAATTAAACCCAAAATTTTCCTTTATTGTTGGGAAGTATAAACAATATGAGAAGCCCGTAAAGTGTGATGATAATTTTACTTTAAAGATATTCAAGTCAATATTGATGTTGAACGCCTTAAACAGTATAATATCTGGGGTTTCCGATAGCAACAACCCATTAAACCCATCGGTAGAAAATATTTGCAATACTTTTATGGGCATGGGAATAACCAAGAAAAGAATCGAAGATTCTTTAAGCTTTCTTTCAAAAAATCGAATTATAGAGAAAAATCCTTTCGATGAATATATTGTAGAAGTATCGTCGCTTCCCTCAAAAGAAATAGAGAAAGAAAAACAAAAATTAAAAAACGAATATGACCATGACCCACTAGCAATTTTGGAGTATCAACGAACAATAGGGTTAGATGAAATTTCCAAAATCGCCGACGAAACATTGCGCCTTACAGACATAAATTTTTTCAAGCGTGAAGCTGATCATATTTTACAGAGTAAAATTATAAATTCATTGAAAAATGAGATGTCCATTAATATCGCAATGTTTTTCATGATAAATGGACACGAAAAACCACACTTGAGTCGAACGCTGGAGTCTTTATCAAAAGTTGAAGAAATTAAAAATAAGCTATTGATTTTTTCCGATGAACCTTTTGGAGATTCTAATTATGATAAGTTTTTAGATTATCTTGCAAAATACAATTTAAGCAATCAACAAGGAGATGAACAGGCCTCCTCTCATAAAAACAATATATTTGAGATTATTCGTGATTGGATTCGTAGAATAAAAGCCGCAAGGGTTGTTATTTCTTTTAACGGCAATTCTGCAGAGTTCCAATATTCTGATATTTGCAAAGTCATAAATACACGCTATGCCCCCCAAATATTTAATAAGGGGCTCGATATATTACCATCTTTACGAATGAATCAGAATGCGTGGGCAGCTAAAAATACAAAAGTTGTTGCAGAAAAAGTTTTGGCAGCAGACACAAGAGATACCCTCGAACGTTCTTTGGCTGGGCAATATGCAACGGCGCTTCCGATATTTAAAGATAATGATGATTCTCCCATCGTCGATAGAACAATGTCTTTGAAGATAGACGCTGATGAACAACATCCCATTGCGATTTTGCAAAAGGTTGTTGATGATAGATTAATGGAATTGAAAAACGAACCATCTTTTAATCTTCTTGATGCTTTAAGCGTTATATTCAAAAGACCATTTGGCTATTATGCTTCTATTCTTGGATTTGCCGCAGTTGCTTATGTAATGCGTAAATATGTTAATGAGCTATATTCGACAACTACACAGCGTAGGATTGATGCTACTGCGATGAAAGAATTACTCGCTCAATTACTTTATGGAGTAACATACGATAATGTAAAAAATCGAAATATTTTTAATGTCAGATTTGGCTCAAAAGAAGAAATGGAGTTAAAGTCTCTATTTTTATGGCTATTCTCAATCTCTGATTCTGAAAATATAAACGACACAAGATGGTTAATAAGAGATTATTGTAAAAAAGCTTCTGTAAATGCCCCCCTTTGGAGCTTGAAATATTTAGACGGAGTATCGGATAAAGAAAAATCTACGTTAACAGATATTGAAAATTTTGTAAAAGATGCATCTGCAGAAATCGATTTGAAACGTATTCGGGATATGTTGGAAACGGTAAAGAATTTTAAATTTGAGTTAAAAGCGAGAATAGTTCCCGAAAACTTCAAAATTGGTTTAGATAATTTTATTTTTACAGTACTTTCATCTGCTAATGCTGCGAATGAGAATATAGATACCGTTAGATCCCACATCCAAGGCGCAATGCAAGCTGAAGTTGGTTTATGGGAAGAAACAGGTGTAAAAAATGTTATATTGAGTTGGATATTGAAAAAGCATGACCCTCGACAATATACTCAGATTTATGAAAATCCAGAAACAAATACGAACGAAAATATAGATATAGATGGTACAGATACTACCACCGGTAATACCGAATTGGCTGAACAATCTATAAAAGAATTTAGCGGGGACATTGATGAATTAAAATCCATACTTATTGCAATGTTGAGAGATTCTCCAAATATCTCTTTATTAATAAATAAATATTTCCATTCAAATAAATGAATCTTGAAAAACAAATATTCGACGATAAGAGTAAACTCTTTGATGCATTAAGAAGAGATGCTAATAGTACTCTTCCGAATAATTGTCGGTTCCCTGCGAGGTTTATATTTTTTGATAATTTCACAGATTATAAGGATTTTGTTGAATATTTAACTTCAATTGGAGTAGACATACTTAATGTAAAGACGTTGTTACAAGAAGATGATTCGTGGGTTTCAATGGGAGAATTGAAAAATGCGATAGAAGAAAAAGTTGATTCTACATTAATTTTGCCATTCTCTGAGTTGGTTAGATTTTACGATACAAAGAGCTTTCAAGCTATAATTTCGACAATTATGGCTATAGAAAATAGTTCTTCCCTATTAGCGAAACGTAGATTTTATCTTCCAATGATTGGGATTGAAAACCGTTTTATACGAGAATTTTGGGATCATTTTACTAGAAAAGAGGACGGGCTCAGCATTTGGAAGCTTTCGAGTTTAAATAAAGATAATCATCAAATAACACTTATATTCCCATCGGGAGGATTTAAACCAGACTTATCAAATTGCAATGTAGAAGAAATTTCGTCCTCTTCTGAATGGTTTTCATATTGGTTGAATAGAAAAGAATCGGATAAAATTGTAGTGACATCCCATCCATTAAAATTTTATTTTAAGAATGCGAAGCCAGACAATATATTTTTAGAAGAAGCTCCTAAAAACTATAAAGAATTAATAATGTCCCTATATTCTATTGATATAGGAATTGTTTATCATGATAGGGATGCGAAACACTGGAAGAAAATTTTGGAAGCTATAGATCCAATTACTTTTAGCTTTTCAAAATTTGTAAAAAACGAATGTCATCTTACTGATTTTGACCCAGTTAGGATTGCAAAGGGATGGTTGGATGGAAATGATTTTCAACGATGGTTGCTATCAAATTTATTGTTATCAGATAAACAATTTGAAGATACATATTTATGGTCTATATTTAAATCCAACGATTCTATTTTATCAAAAGAATCTTTTTTGAGAGAACTTTTATTCCATATATTTACATATTCATACACTCAAAAGAATATCGATGATAGAAAAGAGATTATATCAAAGATTTGGCGAGATTGTGAAAATTATAACAAAGACTTACTTAAATTTCTCGACAATCTTAATGATGTAAATAAGGCAATATCTTTATGTACAGGATATTTAAGAGCAGAAAAGAAATTTTTGATTAATGCTTATAAGACAGGTAATGTTGACTCTTTAAGTACTCTAACTGAAATCTCTGCATACTTGGATGAGCAGAGATTATATGATATAGATGGATTGACTTCAGAACATAATTGGATTCGTGATTACATTAGAACTTATAGAGATTGTAAAATCAAAGACGAAATTAGTGACGCCTTAACGAATATCATTTTAGAAAAGAATGCTTCCGAAGAAACTTTTTTTGATTGGTACCATACATTCCCAAGTGTTAACGATTGTTGTGCTGAATTATCCGCTGATAAAATAATTTGGGTCGATGCACTGGGAATTGAGTGGCAACCTTTGCTGCAATACCTACTGAATCAATCACAGGATTTCATGGTCTATAATGTAGTTATTGGGAAAGTAAATCTACCAACAGCAACTGAGTATAATACCTACGAAGGTGCTTATAAAATTGCGGACTTAGATGAGTTGTTTCATAACCATATATACAAACATCCAGATACTTTGTTAAATGAAATTGAATGTATAAAGCATATAGCTGAAAAAATACTTTCTTTATGTAAAAAAGGAAAACGACTTGCAGTAGTTTCGGATCATGGTGCAACTGCATTGTCCAGACTATTTCCATCTTGTAAGTATAAGGCTAATTCTAGCCATGAAGGACGTTTTTCAACGCCTCAAGAATTACCAAAATTGGCGGACGGTGACTATGTTCGTTTTCAAAAGAATGTGATTGCATTAAAACACAGTTCTTTAGAAACAAAGCCATTAAGAGAAGTTCATGGTGGATGTACACCAGAAGAAGTCTTAGTCCCTATATTTTTAATATCAGACAAACAATTAAAAGAACAAGCAATTCAGGTTGTTTTACCTAAGACTGAATTTGAAATAGAAGATAAATTTCTTCCAATTTTGATAAAGGGTTCAAATTTGTCCCCAATAATAACTATTGCAAAAACAAGAGTTAATTCTAAGTTTGATGGTAAATATTGGCAAGTACCGATTCCCAAGGGCTCAACTGGCGAAACAGATGTCTCTGTTTCTATTGGAGATTGGAATAAGCAGTTCCGTATAAACATTAAATCAGGATATTCTGAAACAGACTTATTTTAAGCTATGTTAGATAATAAAATCAAAGAAACATTCCCAAATGAATCCGTTATAAAGCATTCGGATAATTATAGCGTATTTGCAGGTACAAATTTACCGTCATTCATAAAGGATTTTTTAATTAAACGATATTCTAATACGGATGGCTTACTTGATAAGAACGGAGTATTACGTTTTATTGCGGAACATATTCCTTCTAAGCATAATGATTTTCGGAGTAGGTTAAGAACAAATCATGAGGAAGTAACAATCTTAGCTAGAATCATAATTGAAACCGATTTAAAGAACGATAAGACTTTATTTTCTATTCCTGATTTAGAAATTAAATCGTCTGAAGGTCGTATTCCCGATCATGTTCTAAGGAGACATCACGAATTAAAAAGAGATGGTGAACTTTGGGGGGTTGTAACACTCGGATATGAACCTCCAAATGGGAAAGAACGAGGTTATGTCCAGCTTTTGGACTACAAACCATTTAAACCATATAAAATAAGTTTTGAGTATCTGAAAAAGGCTAGAACTAAATATTCAACTTTAGAATGGATTGATTTACTTATTCGGGCAATGGAATATAATCCTGATGCATTTGAATCATTATCTCAAAAATTAATGTTTTTAAGTAGACTTTTGGTTTTTGTAGAACCAAGACTTAATATGATTGAATTAGCCCCCAAGGGTACGGGAAAATCTTATGTTTTTGGACAATTGAGCAAGTATGGTTGGTTAATAAGTGGAGGTGTTGTTTCTCGTGCTAAATTATTTTATGATATGCAAAAAAAATCAATGGGGATAATTCGTCTCTATGATTTTATATCAATGGATGAAATCCAGACGATACACTTTAGCGATCCTGATGAATTAAAAGCGGCATTAAAAACTTATCTTGAGCAGGGATACACAAACATTATGGGGGTTAGAGTAGAATCAATGGCAAGTGTTATGTTGATGGGAAATATACCATTAAATAAAAGAAATCTACCAATATCTGAAAAATACTTTTCAGAACTGCCTGACATATTTAAGGAGTCCGCACTCTTAGATAGATTTCATGGATTTATAGAGGGATGGTATCTTCCGCGAATTAATGAAGATTTGAAGGTAAAAGGTTATACCCTTAACGTAGAATATTTTTCTGAGATACTTCATGAATTAAGGACTTCCCCAGAATACGCCGTTACGGTTAATGATTTATTGGATATTCCAGCAAAGGCAGACACTCGTGATACTACAGCTGTAAAACGCTTAGCAACGGCTTATTTAAAATTACTCTTCCCAAATGTAACAAATGCTTCGGGAGTCAACAAACAGGATTTTAAAGATTTTTGCCTGAATCCAGCGATGGAAAAGCGTAGGATTATACGAGAACAAATAAGTCTAATTGACGATGAGTTTACTCCAAATATGCCTGAAATAAAAATAAAAAATTGATTTCTTTTATCGTAAAGGTATTAAAGTATTAAAATTTCATTTCTAATAAAAAATAAAGAAGGAATAATATGGGAAATTTTGCCGACAAAGAGTTTAAATCTGGTGGGAAGATGGTCTTAATTAAAAATTGCCCAACTTCGCTTGAAGATTTTAAAGAGTTAGGACTCACCGAAGAGGAAGTAATAGAAAAAGCAACAGCTCATATTGTATATGGAACATTGTTAAGGGAGTTCCGCAAAGATCCAACTCTTACAGAAATGGAATTTAAAATTAGTTTAAAGAAACCTAAAGCAATTCAAAAAATAGATTTAAATAAATTGACAGAAGAGCAAAAGAATACTTTGCGTTCCATGGGAATTATTTAGTTATAAGCTAGTTATTAAAAAACCATGTAACTAAATATAACAGAAGTTCTTTAGAAAAGCTGCCATATCGGAGTTCCGAACAACTCATAAGAAAACGGGCTTCAATAAAATGATATTGAGTCTTTGATATTATAGTATTCTTAAAATTCGCAGAAAAGTTCTTTGCCTGTTTTAAAGGTAGGGAATTATCTCCGCAAAATTTGCGAAGAAAAGGCTTGATTATCTCCGTATGCGAAAAGAAGCCAAGGGTGGACAAGGAACAGCGCAAGAGAAATATTATCTAAAAATAATAAATAAAAATATTGCGTATTTTGTCGTGATGTGGTAGTGTGTATACCATAACGGGACAGGGTATGATGATAAGCAAGACGAAGATTTCAACTGAGGGGTTTGAGAAGGTTGAGATTACTGCGGAGATGGCTGAGATATTCGGGCTTCCGAAGAAAGCCATTGGGAAATGGGCGGTTGTTGCGGAAGATGATGTTGAGCGTCGCTTAATGAAAGTTCGTTTAGACGGCTATTTTGCGGACGACAAGTACAATAATCATCAGCGCATTTCCAACAGGATTTGGGGGCAGATGTTTGGCGGTGTACGCTGTGCAAAATTTGAATTCTCCAAGCTATGCACGCGCAAGAAAAACTGGATACTAAAGCTTATTGACGAATTTGAAAAAGCTCCTGAACTCTTTGAAATCATGCGGAAGTTTAGCTTGGACGACATCGTTTTGCAAATTATAGACGACACGAATTCTGAGCGTCCGCAGGGCAAGGCGTACAGCTCGATTGCGAGCGCGATAACCTATTGGAAATACAAATATGGAGACAATGAAAGATGAAAATCCGTCAAAATGATTGGTCAGAATTTGGTAAGGGTTTTATCGTAAAAATGCGCAAAAATACAGTGTTTTTACAGGCTTTTCAACATTTTATAATACGTAAAAATACGCAAGAATTTTTGAAATCCGACACTTGCAACATGGCAAACATCAACAAAATACAAAACCAAGAAAGCCTGAAAATGAATACAAGCAGAAGGAGATTAGGAAACGCTCGTTCTATCCGTTGAACTACAGGGGCGGGATAAAGTAGTCATA
>OLIW01001926.1_pt1 | contig 16784 bp, 14 predicted proteins | sample 1601321 | NCBI WGS metagenome assembly OLIW01 (sample SAMEA2452114, study PRJEB22498) | human gut metagenome
TACGGCGGCATGGGGCGCCACGGCGGCGGAGCATTCTCCGGCAAGGACCCGTCAAAGGTTGACCGCTCGGCGGCTTACATGTGCAGGTGGGTTGCAAAAAATATCGTTGCGGCGGGGCTTGCAGATTCCTGCGAACTTCAGGTGGCCTACGCCATAGGTTATCCGCACCCCTTGAGCATTGCTATCGACACATTTGGAACGGGCAAGGTTGCCGAGGAAAAACTCGTTGAAGCCGTAAACAAGGTCTTTTCATTTAAGCCTGCCGACATAATAGAGCAGCTGGGGCTTCTCGCGCCAATATACAAAAAGACCACAAACTACGGTCACTTTGCCAAGAGCGACTTGCCTTGGGAAGACACTTCAAAAGCCAAGGAGTTGCGCGAAGCCGCATTGAAGTAATAAATTTTACGAACTGCAAAAGTTGGGAAGGTGGAACTTCTCAGCTTTTGTTTTTTTGGGGCGGCAAAGCAAAAAATTTTTAATTTATAGGAAGGGAAAAATGACAGAGACAAAGAACTATAAAATTGCAGATATTTCTCTAGCAGATTTTGGCAGAAAGGAATTGGACATAGCCGAACATGAAATGCCGGGCCTTATGGCAATACGCAAGAAGTACGCGCCTATGCAGCCGCTAAAGGGCGTGCGCATCAGCGGTAGTTTGCACATGACTATTCAGACGGCTGTTTTAATCGAAACGCTAAAGAGTTTGGGCGCGGACGTCCGCTGGGCAAGTTGCAACATATTTTCAACCCAAGACCACGCAGCGGCGGCAATTGCAAAGGGTGGCACTCCGGTATTTGCCTGGAAGGGTGAATCTCTCGAAGATTACTGGGACTGCACCTACAGAGCCCTAACTTGGGACGACGGCAAAGGCCCTCAGCTAATAGTTGACGACGGCGGAGACGCTACCCTGCTAGTCCACAAAGGCTACGAACTTGAAAATGGCTGCGACTGGGTTAATACGCCGAGCCAAAGCCACGAAGAGGAAGTTATAAAGGCACTTTTAAAGAGAGTTTACAAGCAAGACAAGACTCATTGGCACAAGGTTGTAGCCGACTTAAAGGGAGTCTCGGAAGAGACTACAACAGGAGTTCACCGCCTATATAGGATGGTCGAGGAAGGCAAGCTCTTGATACCCGCAATAAACGTAAACGACTCCGTTACAAAGAGCAAATTTGACAATCTATACGGCTGCCGCGAGTCTCTCGTTGACGGAATAAAGAGAGCGACGGACGTTATGATAGCCGGCAAGGTTGCCGTAGTTTGCGGATACGGCGATGTTGGCAAAGGTTGCGTGCAGGCGCTAAAGGGCTTGGGAGCAACAATTATGGTTACCGAAATAGACCCGATATGCGCACTGCAAGCTGCTATGGAGGGCTACAGGGTTGTAACTATAGAAGAGACACTCGGCATTGCCGACATATACGTAACAACAACCGGCAACTGCAAGATAATAAAGATTGAAGATATGCAGAAGATGCGCGACCAAGCTATCGTCTGCAATATCGGGCACTTCGACAACGAAATAGAGGTTGCAAAGCTCGAGAGCTTCCCGGGAATTAAGCGCACAAATATAAAGCCTCAAGTTGATAAGTACACATTCCCGTCCGGAAATTCCATATATTTGTTGGCTGAAGGCAGGCTTGTAAACCTCGGCTGCGCGACAGGCCACCCTTCGTTTGTGATGAGCAATTCATTCACAAACCAGGTTCTGGCTCAGATGGACTTGTGGGCAAACCGCGATAAGTACGAGCCCAAAGTTTACATCTTGCCAAAGAAGCTCGACGAGGAAGTTGCAAGGCTGCACCTAGAAAGAATAGGAGCGCACCTTACGACGCTCACGCAAGAGCAGGCCGACTACATAGGCGTAAAGGTGGAAGGCCCATACAAGGCAGACCACTACAGATACTAATATCTCATAAATAATTTTATAGAAGCGGGTTTTTGCCCGCTTTTTTTGTGTAAGGAAAGATGAAAAATACAGTTAACTTTTTATCTAAATACTAACTGCGGAGCGATTCCCGTTTGCGTGCAAAAAGGCTCACCCATATATGCTCCGAGACTTAAATTTCCAAACTTAGCTCGTTTAATGAGGCTTCCAAGGCGCGGAAGCGCAAATTTTTGCAAATTTTAAGGGTATTGCCATTTTAATGCCCCAGCGCACTTATAAAAGTTCAAGATTTTATTGATTAAATTAAGTTACTCTCCCAAAGTGAGAATTTGAAGTTTTAATAAAACGAACATCAACTTAGAGCGGATCTGGTTTACAAGGCACATAACCAAACTATAATCATACAAAAAAACACGCTAAAAAGAGGCAGAGGGGTTTCGCAAAAGCAATTGTATATATTAAACGCAATAATCAAATATTAAGCAAAAGAAAAGCAATAATAGCACTAAAAAAGAAGTCGAATTGTACGAAAAATAAAAGCTTCCATGCTATCGCGCTTATGCTAAGGAGTAAAAGCTTAAAAAAAATAAAATCTGGGCGCATGCTTGCCCCAAGAGCTTCATAAGCGCAAGAAAGAAACTCTGTGCATTGCGCACTGAAAAATCAAATTTAAATAAAATTTACTAAAAAAGAACTTCCCGAAGGAAGCAAGGAATCCTCAAACTAGAGATTTTTCTCTTGCGTATTTGCGCTCCCCTCCCCATTTTTAATAAGGCAATGGGATAAGTTAAAATGGGGAAATAAAAGCCCCCCACACACAATGGAGGGCCGAGAATAAAGCAAAAAATCTTTTAACGAGCTCTTCTGCGCTTAAGAACAAATATAAGAGAGATTGCTCCGAAAATTAGCGCGTAAGTTGATGGCTCCGGAACAGCACTTGTGACATTCACAAGGGCGTACATAATCTTAGTGTCTTCAGAGAGAATTAGGTCTTCAAACTTTACATTTTCGCCGTCCTTTACCTCCAAAACCTCCAACCAGTCGTCCATCGTAGTAGTAAATCTGTCTCCGGTAACGGAGTCCTTGCCATTAAAAAGAGTTTCAGTTGAAGATATTAACGACACATAGTATGAACCATCTGCAATGTTACTGGTATCGACATAGGAGAAATCTAAAGATAAGGCCCCTTCAAAAGTCTTTACAAATTCACCTGCTAAAATTGCATCTTCCAAGTTTAAGCTCTGAGTTGCAGACAAATTCTCAGCACCTATGTAGAAGTTTACCCTTCCGGATTCCGTTACAAAGAACTCCCAGTTATTTGTAACAGCCGATGGCCCTGCTGCGACAAAGTTACCATTGCTGTCAAAGCCACCAAGATTTAGAGTTGAAGAGCTACCCGCCGCCGCAGCTGCCTTGCTGCCAGAGCCAACTCTAACGATAAATGCATCTAAGTTCGTACCGGAGCCAAATACGCTAATGGAATTTGTCGCACCTTCATTATTTTCAATTTCGACATTTTGCCCGGTAAATAAAGCGCCGTCAGAAACGACTAGGTTCGCTGTGCCCTTCTGAGCATTTAGCGCAAAGGTCTTGCCATTCATATTGAAGTTGGCACCCTTGCCGGAAGCCGTAACGTTCATCCTGTAGCCATCACTTGTTGGATTTAAGCGCAAATCGCCGCTTGCGACAAACTGGCTTGCAGCCCCATTTGTGCTCTTAAGCGACAAGAAAGAGCCATCGTCCACGAGAGAGCCTCTAAACTGGTCAAAGACCCCCGTGTAAGAGGAATTTTCGATGTAAATGTTGCTGTAGCCGCCATCGCCCCAAGAGATTGAGCCGGCAGTCATTGTAGCGCCGTCCGTCAGTCTAATATTTAACCTGTTATTGTACCAAAATTGAGACTGCCCGCTTGTGACATTTAAGACTGCAGAAGGGCCCGATATGTTGAGATAGGCGGACGCAGTGTTGTTATTGGTATAACCTATCGTTGAAATTGTTACTTCATCCGTGAGCGTTACCGATACTCCGTCATTAAAAAATACCGTATCTTCAGCCCCCGGAAGAGCCGCGCCGGTCTCCAAGCCCCATGTTGCGGGATCCGACCAATCGCCAGACTGAACGGCTCTAAAATCTGCAGCCATAGAAAGCGCGGGAATCGACATTGCGGCAAGGACTGAAAGCAAGTGTAAATGAAGGTTTTGTTTCATTTTTAAAATATTGGTTTATAAATAAAATACGATACCGACTGTGTAGAGTATAGAACTGTACACCGTCAAGATAGTAATTAAAAAAATGTTACAAATTTTGAAGTCAAACGTTTGAGTAAAATTAAGGAAAATATACTATCAGAAATGATTGCGAAAATGCATAGATTTATGAATGGATAGACAATGCAATATTGCAGAATTACCGAAAGATGAGGCGGCGCAAATGAGACTACTCGAATAGCACCCTAATATAAATTACGGGTAGTCGCTACGAAAATTTCCGGATCTAGAAAGTTAAGAGACAATTTGAGATGTGGATAAAAAGGTATAGAATTAAAGTTAAGAGGAATAAAGAAACTAAATACGCGTAAAGCTGCATTCGGAATTAAATTCACACAAGGAAGATGAAAATCTAAAAAAGCCTTTAGTTTGCAAAAGAAAGAGTAAAATATATAAATACAGAAATAAATCAGCCGATAACGATGTATAAATAATATGGCAATAACAATTGCATAAAAAATGCACGGCAAAAACAGGAAACTCTCAAATTGCTTTCATACAATAAAGATTAGAGTAGATAACAAATAAAATTAGATGGGTTTTTAGTTATGTCAATATGTGACATAGTAAAAAAGACTGCAAAAATACAAGCGAAACATTTGTATAAAAACATATTGACATATAAAAAAATAAACATTAGCCTAGCGCTATCATGAAACGGATTTTACTTGCATTGCTACTCACAATAGTCGGAATTTCTCCGATTTTTTCTCAGACACGGCCGCTGAGGGGTACCGCAGAGTATTACCTAGAGGCACCGGACAGATACCTCGATAAGAGCGTCACTCTTTATATAATAGAGGCAAAAGAAATGCCCAAACTTCCGGCTCCGGAGAATTATACCGCATTTTTTGCGTTTACAACATCGCCTGCCGGCGACGGCTCCAGAGGAGGCGGAATTATTGTTTATGTCAGAGATCTGAGAGCGAAACAATTTGCAAAGAAATATAAGGAAGGTTGGATTGTAAACGGAAAACCCAAAACAGGCTCTATAAGCGGTAAATTTATAAAGGCCTTAGAGGTAGATGGCTACGCTGTGAAAATGAATTAAGAGGCATTATTCAAGACAACGAAGGGCGCGCACTTTTGAACTATCCGCCTAAATTCAGATAAAAAAACAATTTCTATATTGTTTACTGAAGACATGAGATGGTATCGATATTCTTTCGGTGCCGTCTTTTTTAATGAGCACAGCAATCCACCTTATTGTGGCATTTAATAAAAGCTGGCAGCAACTCTATCCACATTCTACTTGTTCAGGCTAGCGCACTGAAAACTTATTAGATATTAAAAAAAAGCATTTCATTAAAACACAACACAGGCCCCCTCTACAACTATTGCCCTACCCCACATCATTCTTTCTACATATCAGAATATAAATATAAGACATTGTTTAATCTAAGGCTATAGGTAGTTTTCTAGGATTTTGTTTGCCGACATAATCGAGCTCTCGCTTAGACTCTTTATTTACATTTTAAGCCCAAGATTATAACCCCTAAATAAAATGCAACTTCACGCGGGACCAGAGCCTGCCTGCACTCAAAAAACTAAAAATTACTGCCCTACGCGAGCGGCATTTAAATCTATTTTACTTAGGGAATATTCAAATTCTACATTCGGATTTTCTAAACTATTTAGCATTCAATAAGTGGCTCTACCTGCAAAGATGCGCGTTTGATACCGCCCTACACTATCAGTCTATAAGTACGCCTCAATATCTATGCGTTCGCAGAATTAAAAATTAGTAGCTCTTTCTAGCTATCTAAATAGCTCGGACACCATTATTTTGATAAAATATTAACTCTGTTAGGCGATAAAGAAACATCGAGCGCTCACTTATTGTTAAGCGCAATCAAGTATATGTAGCCCAAATTGTTAATTGCACTCCCACAAAAAAATAGCCCAATCTAAGCTATTTTACCTTCGCGCGACATGGCATTTAATTACGGAACTTACCCACCTAAAAGCCCTAAGTTGTTTTGAATTTTACGCCCTTGCGAGTGTTTTAACATTTACCTTTTCCGGGCTCGTTACTCTATGAGCTTTCCGGCTTTAATATCGCACAACTTGCCTTCAATTTAGGCTGAACGACGTACCGCTTGTCGCGTGCTAATCTTCTTGTAAGCATTGCAAGTAAACATATAAAAAGCTTTTGGATAGCTTATCATTAAATCTCCCCTTCCCTCAAACGCAGGATTTAATGATAGCAGCATTAATGTCGCGAGATTTTACATTCACAATATGTAAACACCTTAATAGTCCCAAGCACTAAAATTCAGCAGCATTATGATTATCCTTTTGTTTTATTGCTGAAAGAGAGACTTCATTTTTATAAATTTTTTAGTTTTTAGCTTTTCATTTATTCCTAAACATTAGACGCTGTCCGCATTTGCGCGTTTTTTAGATTAAAAGCAAAAGCCAAAAAAGCTAAGAAAAAAAGAGCGTGTAACGCATAAACAAATTCGCAAGGAGAGAAATCGATAAGCTTTATACGAATAAAAAAGAACTGCAAAATGCACATAACAACTAAAAAACACCCGCATAAGGCTTGAAAAGAACAAACTAAAACCAGACAAAAGAGATAATAGCATTTAAGAAAAATTGCACAAAAAGCGAAGATTTAAGGAGTCACAACTGAACACTAAAAAAACAGCGCGCAACTTAGGCAAGGAATAGAAACTTAAACATATTTTATACAAAATCCCCCTGCAAAGAATTTCCGCAAAAGTAAAAAAACACTAGAGAGGAGGGGGGCCAATCAGAGACAATGACAACAAAAACAAGCACCTATAAAAAATAAAGTTGAGCCTGAAGAGCAGCTATTTACACACACAAAAAAAAGAAGCGCACAAAAAGCGAAGAAGACCTTGCCAAATAAAGGCTATGCCATCGCCCCACCCTTCAAATAGTCTTAAAAAAGCTAACAGATAAAAGCAAACAACAAAGAAAAGCGTCGAGGGATTAAACAAAAAACCTAATCGGGGAATCCCCCAATTTTTCAAAAAAGAAAATTTTAACCTATCAAGCAAGGAGGTTGAAAGAAGCGCCGAGATTTACGATAAAAAAGTTCCACGTGGAACAATGAGACCACAAAAAAAAGAACACACAGAGAAAAAAAGTACAAAAACGCGCAAGAAGCAAATCAAAGCACTTTTAAAGCGTTTTTACATTTTTACGACAAATAATATTAGCAATACAATAAACACAAAATCTCAAACGTTTGAAATTAGGTGTGAAATTTGCAAATTCCCCTCCAACACCACCGAAAGAAAAATTTGCTTGCAGACACTCAAAAGAGCGCAAACATTAAAACAATGCTAAAGATAAGCGAAAAAGAACCTTACGGAGTGATAGTTTGCGGTGCCGGACATGCGGGAGTCGAAGCTGCCCTCGCTGCTGCGCGCATGGGGATAGACACACTGCTTCTTACGGGGAATTTGGACACAATCGCCCAAATGAGCTGCAACCCTTCAATTGGAGGCCTTGCAAAAGGCCACATTGTGCGAGAAATCGACGCCCTTGGCGGAGAAATGGCAATAAATGCGGATTCAAGCGGGATACACTTTAGAGTTCTAAACTCCTCCAAAGGCCCTGCAGTTCAAGCTCCGCGCGCACAATGCGACAAAAAAGCCTACCAGTTCAGAATGAAAAACACCCTGGAAAAGCAGCAAAACCTGAGCCTTTTCCAAGCGGAAGTAAGCGAAATATTAGTTAAAAACGGAAAAATTGAAGGAGTATCGACAACTCTGGGCATAAACTTTTACTGCAAAGCCCTAATCCTCACAACCGGAACATTTTTAAAAGGGCTTTTACATGTCGGCCACAACACCTGCGAAGGCGGCAGAATGGGAGATTTTTCCGCGCGCCACTTGTCGGCCAGTCTCCTAAAGAATGGAATAGAGCTTGGAAGGCTAAAAACGGGAACTCCGGCCAGAATTTTAGGAAAAAGCATAGATTTTTCGAAGTGTCAGGAGCAAAAGGGCGACGAGAACCCAACTCTTTTTGCCTTTTACGATACCAGAGGTGAAGATATGTTCCACGTGGAACATTCAAATTGGGGAAACTTTGAAGCTTTTGCAAAAAATCAACTCTCTTGTTTTGAAACTTTCACAAACCTCGAAACTGCAAAGGTAATAAGAGACAACCTCCACAAATCTGCCATGTACGGCGGCAAGATAGAGGGAATAGGCCCAAGATATTGCCCGAGCATAGAGGATAAGATTGTGAGATTTGCCGACAAGGAAGGACATAGGCTCTTTCTCGAGCCGGAAGGGCGCTTTACCGACGAATGGTACATAAACGGCCTATCGACTTCAATGCCGCTCGACGTGCAACTTCAAATCCTAAAAACCATACCCGGGCTAGAAAATGCCCAAGTAATGCGCCCCGCATATGCGGTTGAGTACGATTACGCGCCCCCAACCCAGCTCTATCCCACTCTTGAATCGCGCATTGTGGAAGGGCTCTTTTGCGCTGGGCAAATAAATGGGACAAGCGGCTACGAAGAGGCGGCAGGGCAGGGTTTAGTTGCCGGAATAAATGCTTCTGCAAAGGTTTTGGGCCTCGAACCGCTCGTCTTAAAGCGCCACGAAAGCTACATAGGAGTGCTAATAGACGACCTTGTGACAAAGGGGACCCAAGAGCCTTACAGAATGTTTACTAGCAGGGCCGAGTACAGACTCCTATTGAATCACACAAGTGCCGAAATAAGGCTGTATGACTACGCTAAGAAGTATGGACTTGTTGCTAGCGACAGGCTTGCCGCTATTTCAAGAAAAATAGAGAATGTAAAATACTGGTCCGAAAGACTTGAAAATTCAAAAGACGGAGCCGAACTTAAGAGAAATGGAGCCTCGTTTGCGGAGCATTTGCCGCAGGAATTTCAGGAGCTCTCGGCCGAAACAAGGGCGGAAATTTTGTACAGGGTCATTTACAAAGGCTATTTGGATAGGGAATTAAAGCAGATTTCGCGCATGGATAAGCTTGAAAATTTGAAAATCCCCGAAGGTGTAGATTACTCAAAGGTGAGGGGGCTAAGGATAGAAGCCGCCCAAAAATTGGCAAAATTTAAGCCTTGCACAGTAGGGCAGGCATCGAGAATATCCGGCGTGTCGCCTGCCGACATAAACGTTATTTGCATAAGCGTATGCAAGCATTAACTTGTTGCAAATAAACAAGTTATTAAATTTAAAGCTAACGACAGTTTTAAAATATGTTGATTTTTTAAAAAACTTAGCGATTTTTAAGTTATGCAAAGTTTACCAATAATAGCCCTTTCGACAAGCTACTTCCACCGCAAGATTTCCGACCCCTATGAAATGTTACAGAAGGCGGCGGAAATGGGTTTTAAGTATGTGGAGTTGGGGCACACTACAACGGTGAATATGGTAGACGGAATAGAAAGGGCGGTGAAAGACGGGGTGATAAAGGTTTCGTCGCTGCACAATTTTTGCCCCATTCCGCCTTTTGCTACGCCGCCTGCGCCAAATTTTTATTCCCCGGCAACTGCTTCAAAGCGAGAGTCCCAGCAGTGGCAGAGACACACGCAAACGACCTTGGAATTTGCAAGCACACTTGGAGCTTCGAGAGTTGTGACGCACGCCGGTGAGCTATCCTACTTTTGGGGTTCGCCGAAATTTGCCTTGAGCGCCGAATTTGCGCAGCTTCAGGAAATAAAGTCAAATATGGCAGAACATCCTGAGGAAGAGCAAAAATATGAGCGCCTTTTAAGCATATACGAAAAAAATGTAAAAAAATTCGTAGAAAAGGCGGAGCGCAAATCGCGCAAGGCTCACGATAGAATATTCAAGAATCTGGAACTTATAAATGAACTTTTAAAGCAGAAGAACCTTCTGCTTGGCCTTGAAAACCGCGACGGCTACTGCGAATTGCCATTCGACACAAAATTTGCGGAATTTGCAAAGCGCGAGTGCACCCTTTCAAACGTCCGCGCCTGGATAGACATAGGGCACGTTGCTGTAAAATTTGTAAGGAGGGTAATAGACTTTGAAAAATTTGTGGACGAAGCCGCTCCATACATTTGCGGCTGGCATTTGCACGATTGCACACTGGAGGGGAAAGACCACAAGGCAATTGGAAGCGGCTTTATAGATTTTAACTTTGTAAAAAAATACTTTGATGTGCAAAAGCACGTATTTACGCTTGAACTCAGCTCTAGGGTTGAGGTGCAAGATGCGATTGACTCGCGAAAGAGATTGGAGGATATGTTTGCATGAGCCGCGAAGTGCAAGTCTGCAATTTAAGCAAGGTGCTTGAATTTGATAACAACAGGGTAGTGCGCCTTGTCAGAGTTTTAGACGAAAGGCTGCCTAAAAATATGAGGGCTCCAAAGGGCGCGCTTTCAATTGCGATTATGGATAACGCAAAAATTGCCCAAGTTCACAAAGATTTTTTGGGAGATCCAAAGCCGACTGATGTCATAACATTTGAGGGCGATGGCGACGGGAAATTTGCGGGTGAAATTTGCGCCAGTGCGGAAATGGCAAGAGACGTTGCGTCTAAGTACTCAAACACGGCAGACGCGGAACTTTGCCTTTACATAGCCCACGGAATGCTTCACCTTGCGGGGATAGACGACATTGAGCCGCAGGATGCCAAGCAGATGAGGGAGGCCGAAGCTATTGCAGCCAAGATAATTTCCAGTGCCTTTCGCAAGCCGATATTTAAATTCAAAGGTTATAAAGATGCTTAAATCCTTTAGAAATTCGCTTTTAGCCGGAATTTTTGTGGCGCTGCCGATAACGGTTACCGTCCTTCTTTTGATGTGGCTTGTAAAGACGCTCGGAGCCCCCGTGACCGACCTTATATTTATCCCCATATTCAACAACCTAAATTCAGACTTTCTCGACACGGCCTTTGGCAAGGGTGTTATGAACACCATTTCCGCCTTGATAGTAGTGGTATTTATAACGCTAATAGGTTATTTATCGACATTCTTTTTGGGGCGGCTTGCAATAAATTTATCGGAGGCAATCATAGGCAAAATTCCCTTTGCAAATACGATATATAAAACCGTAAAGCAGATAGTGGATACGTTTTCAAAGCAAAAGAAGGCTGTTTTTCAGGCGGCGGTTCTGATTGAATTTCCGCGGCAGGGAGTATATTCGGTAGGTTTTCTTACCGGAGAGGGAAGGGGAGAGCTCTCTGAAAAAGCAGGCGAGGAGCTCTTAAATGTTTTTGTTCCAACCACGCCAAATCCGACGAGTGGCTTTTTAATGTTGCTAAAGAAGGAGCAGGTTGTAACGCTAGATATGAGTGTGAGCGACGCAATGAAATTCATAGTTTCATTTGGGGCTGTAGTTCCCGCCCACAGTGCTCAACAAGCTAAAGAGAAACTGGAAGGCAAATAGAGACTTGCTGGAAAATATTACAGGTATTGTCCTTCAGAAGTTGCCGCGCGGAGAGAGCGGAATCGTATTTAAAATATTTTCAAAAAGCGAAGGTATTGTAGCTGTTTACAAAAGAATTTCACAGAAGAAGGTGTCGTTTCTTCCGGATTACTTTGACGAAGTTTGCTTTGCTGTTAAGCAGGGGAGGGAAGGCTCAATGCTCTTTGGTTCGGACTGCGAGATTCTTGCGCGCCGAACAGAGCTTGCCAAGAATTACAGTTCCTATGAATGCGCTTCAAGACTAGCCCTATGCTGCGTAAAAAACGGCTCCTATCTCGAAAATTTTGAAGCTCTTTACCATACCTTTGAGGCAGCGTTAAGAGCGCTTGCAGAGGGCGCCGACTACATCGCCTGCGAAATAAAATTTATGTACGTATTTGCCAGAAACGAAGGCTACGCAATACGGGAAGACTTCTTTGCAAATTTGGATTTAAAAGAGCGCGAACTTTTTAAATCCGTATTGCTAACGCCTGCAAAAGAACTGAATATTGATGCGGATGAATGCGCTAAACTGCTAAAGAAAATGAATTTTTGGATTGCCGAAAATACGGATATAATTGCGGTTTAATTTGGTTTTAAAGCGAAAATTTGAGACAAAATCCTCAGGGTGCCTGTTCGCTAAGAACTTTTGCTTTCAGTTCTTGAGGCGGAATTTCTATCGAATCCTGCCTTTCAAAATTTTTTAAAAATTCTCTCATAATAAACTCCGCCTGAGTTCTTACACTGCGCCCTTGACTTCTTGCAAAGTTTTTTAGAAGCAACCAATGCTCAAAATTTAGACGCAAAGCGATTATCTTTATTTTTTCATTATTTTCACTCATAAAAATTATTTTTTCTTTTACTAAATATTTACATTTAGAAACTATGATTTTAATCTCAATTACTCTTCAACGAAAATATAGGCTTCCCTTACTTCATCAATGGGCAAAGTGTGCTCGCTCAACTTAAAGATGCCATTTTGAACAAAATCGTAAGTTTGGTATTTTCTTTTTGAATTTAAAAAGAAATACGCTTCGCGTCCCAAACCCGAATCCACAACAGCGCAAAGCACCGCTCCCATAAAATCGTATGTCCTGACAACTATGGCGGATCCGCTTTCCACCCTTTGAACTTTTGCATCTTCAAGATCCATGGGGCTATTTTTGAGCAAGCGAGCCTCGGTATCAAACATGTGTGGGTAGCGGCTGTATTTAAAAAGCCTGCCTTTGTATTTATCAAAATTTATATCGCCCAAGATAACATGTGTCATAAACCAGTTAAAATCTACCGGGGCTTCGTGAGGACTATCTTTGACGGAAGGCATATCCATGTCTGAAGCCCCTTTAATCATTGGACTTTTTCCGTCGAGCTTTTTGTTTTTTTCTATTTTTTCTTGAAAGCGCTTTGAATATTCCCTTGCAAGTTCCAGCTCGTGGTCTGACATTTTAGATTTTAAGGCCTGCGCGAATTCCAAAGCCTCCCAGTCGCTTGTAGCGGTCATGCACCACGCAAGCGCCACAAGTTCATTTTTTTGTACAAAATCACCCTTCGCATAACGCAACGCCATGAGTAGTTGCGCGTTTTGAAATCCATTCAACGCGGATTGTTCCAGCCAAAACATAGATTTTCTCTCATCGCGCGCAAGCCTTTCGCTTCCCGCATTAAACCCTGCGCTGTAACGGCACGACAAGATAAACTGCGCCTCGGCATCGTTATTTTGAGCCTTTAACAAATAATCGTCGCCAAAACTTGCACTCAAAAAAGCGCTATGAAACGCAAGAGTTGCAATTAATATATTTTTATATCTTCTCATATTTAGTAATTGCTATATCCAGTAAAAATCTTTTCCGCCCGCAAGACAAGGTAGGGACCTACAGACTCGACAAATCCTATTACTTTGACGCGACTTCTACCATGAAAATTGTTTGTAAAGTAGCCTTTGGTGATGGAATCGGTGTACTTGTAATTAACCACTATGTTCTCGCCAAAAATATAATCGCCCATTCGAAAAAATGAGTTTAATACGTCGGGGCCCATTGGGGTAACATAGCTTTCAATCTCAAAGCGTTTCGGGATAATTTCGCCTTTGCCGTTCTTTGTAAAGAAGGCGGCTTCGCCTTTTTCCGCATACAGAGCCGCAAGTTGATTCACTGAAATTTTCTCGGGTTTGGGTGTTCCGTCAGTTGGCGACAAAAGCTCGATTTCCGCCGCCAATTTCTTCCTAAACTCCATGGAGTTCATTCTTAATTTTGAATTGGGAAATTTGGCTTCAAAATATTCAAAAGCAGAGTGCGCTTCTTGTAGCGACATTAAGTCACTCGCATTACAGTACAACTTTAGAGCCTTAACAAAGTCGAGTTCGCCGCTATCAATAAACTCGCACAAGGAAGAACATAACCTGCGGTTTTCATCTCTTAGTTCTTTTAAGGTTTTCCGCAAGGAGCATAAACTCCGGTTTTCATCGCCTAGTTCCTTTAAGTTTTTCCGCAAAACCATATTTTCGCTCCTAAGGGACTCCTCCTGATTTTTGCTGTTCGCACGCAAGGCGGCTATTTTTTCCCTATTGAATTCGAGCTCGTTTTTTAATCGGCCGTTTTCCTTTTTAAGCGCATCCGCCTCAAAGACAATACAGCCCTGCAAAAGCGCGCACAAAAATAAAAGACTAAAACGTAATTTTTGCATAAAATTTTTCTCTCTATTCGCTGTAATAAAGAAAAAATCATTTCTATATTTAAAAAAATTTTTAAATTTATATATTTGCAGTCCGAAAAAAATTTACTAAGGCATTCCAATATGTCCGAAAACATTCCAGAGGAGCTTGCTCAATACCGCATTATTCGCGAAATAGGACGCGGGGGCTTCGGCACAGTCTACCTTGCGCAGGCAAAAAATTCCAAAGATTTTTGCGCTCTAAAAATTTTAAGCGGTTCACCAGCTCAAGTGGAATCGGAGGCCTTCAAGAAATACTCGAACATATCCGGGACAAAGCACCTCATGCCGATTTTAGACGCCGGAAGCAAAAGCGACATCTTCTACTACACCATGCCGCTTGCCGATTCGCTCAATGGTGAAATTTCGCCAAGCGACCCTCGCTACGAACCCAAAACTTTGTCCGCATACATAATGCATAAGCTTGAGAGCACCGATGAAAAGTGGTTTGACTGCGGGGAGATTTTAGCCGTTGCAAGCGCCGTATTTGAGGCGGCTATTGCGATAGGCTCAGCGGGGCTTCTCCACCGCGACATAAAGCCCGACAATATAATTTTTGTCGGTGGCCAAATTTTTCTGAGCGATTTCAGCCTGCTGAAACGCGACGAAAAAAATATCACAAAGGCCGGCACTCCGTATTTCAGCGCCCCCCTGTGGTATTTAAATAGCGGTGGCAACCCGGACGTATGGGGGCTTGGAGCAACTTTCTTTACGCTTATAAGCGGCAACTCTCCGGAGCTCATCGGACGTGCCGCATACAAGTTTCCACAAAAGACGAGCGCTGATTTTTCGAAAGATCGCTGGGAGCACTGGCAGCGCTGCATATTGCGAGCGCTCGCCGAAAATCCGCAGGATAGATACCTGACTATCAAAGATTTTCTCGGCGCAATTTTATCCGACGATTTTGAATCTTCCGTCAATAAGTCCGGAAAGATTCGCGCAAAAAATTTAAAAAGGCGAAGTCCGCTTAAGATTGCGACGCTCTGCGCAGCGCTAGTTGCGCTTTTAATTCCCTCAGCCTATTTAGTAAATGGATACCTAAAATCGGCGGCGGAAGTCCGCGGACACATCGAGCGGCTGGAGCGGATAAATCCGATTCTTGCCAAGGCCTACAAGGAGGGGCTTACGATTGAAAACTATGAAACATTGGACTATGACAAAATCGGAACCATGCGAAAAAAAGTCCAAATAATGCCCTACGAAAAGTGGCGCAAAGACTACCTAAGCCAACAAAAAAAATACTTTGAAAAACTCGCGCGCCTCGACAAACTTCGCGCCGAAAATGCGCTCGCAAGCGAGATAAAAAAATTGGAATTCAATATAAGGCTCGACGAATATTTTTATGAATACGACACCCCGATTTCCTTTGAGAAATATCTAACCCATATCGATATGGAGTTAAATCCGCACAAATATAAATATTAAAAATGATTTTTCCGCTCGAAGGGCGAATAGAAGTAAAATGGAAATACCAAACACGCCTCGAACAATAATTTCGCAACTTGCAAACGCCGAAAAGTCGCAAGTCTACAACGGCGCGTGGCGAAGATTTTTCGATATATACCACGCTCCCATTGCGCTTATGATTGCAAGCGAATTTAATTTGCGCGGCTGGTACGAAGTTCCTCCACACATAGTAGACGAAGTAGTCTCCGACGTTGTGATAGCGCTTAATAAATATTTTGAAAGCGGCAAGTACGACGCTTCAAAAGGAAAATTTAGATACCTCTTAAAAAAAATGGCAATGTGCCGCGCTATGGATTACATGCGGCGAAACTACAAGTATCTAAGGGCTAAATCTATAGAGCTTGAGATAGAGAGGGGAGTGGACTTTGAAAGCCTTTCGGACGATGTCCTGAAACTGGACGAACAGCAGGAACTCGCATTTAAACGCGCGATGCTTTTGGACGCCTACGAAACCGTGCGCTTAAGTTTTAGCCCGCGCACATGCCTTGCCTTCGAACTCATAAAGCTGGAGGGTAGGCCGGTTGACGAAGTTGTGCGAGAACTTGGAATAGATAGAAACTCCGCAAACAACGCCGTGTATAGAATCATGCAAAAGCTAAGAAAAATTGTTTCGGAAGACTCCGCGAAAGGATAGTTCAAATGAAGAATAACGCAAAAAAAACGGAAGCAAATTCGCCGCTTGATAAAATTGAAAGCGATAAGTTAATCGAGGATTTGCGCGACGCCTACTCGAGTATAGGCCGCCTAAAAGAAAGTTTGCGCCATAAAAAAATCGCGATGGAAATTGCAAGAAAGATCAAGCGCGATTTGAAGGAGAAATAATTATTTAAAAATTCCTTTAATAACTTTGCCGCTACGCGAAGAAACGCGAATTAAAATCTCCAGTGCATAAGAGCTAAAGGAGTTAGCGGCTAAGGGAATGTAGAGTAGATGTTTTTCTAGCAAGAAAAGCACTATGACAAAAGCAAAATACCGCCGTCATAACGCATGGCGATAGGAGAGTAATTGAGAACATGTGTAAAGCTAAAAAAACGCAATCGGAGATAGCAAATGCGATAGGAG
>OLIW01001931.1_pt1 | contig 16741 bp, 23 predicted proteins | sample 1601321 | NCBI WGS metagenome assembly OLIW01 (sample SAMEA2452114, study PRJEB22498) | human gut metagenome
TTATATCCTGTGTTCCGTCAAATGATACTCCGTTGATCTTACGGGCTGTTTCAAGCTTTCGGGAAGACAATGCCGCACCTCCGACGCTATCAGATGCTGCGTATTTATGAGTGTGGCCTAAATTTGATTTGTTGGCATCTAAATTATTTGCAGCTGTCTGCAATTCTTTAATACATTTTTCATTATTATAGAAAAAATAATTAAATACACTGGCAGGAGGTTTATATCCCCCTTGAAATCCTGTCTTTTTAAGGGTTGTACTTGGTTCGACCCCCTCATTTTCCCAATGTACGGGACTTGTAAAATTTGATTCCATTTGTTTCCTCCTTATCAAATAACATCAATTCCGCCGCTCGCAATCCCAAAATATCCGCCGAGCGTACCGCCTTCAACATCACAAAAGCCCTCATTTTCGTTATACTCATCTTCATAATCAGAAAATGTGAATGTGCCCTCATATAAATAATTTTGTAATGTTATACCCACAGGTAAAATAGATTTTATAAGTTTTGTTGTGCTTTCAGGGCTGATGTCAATTTTAACAATCGCTTCTAATGGTAATTTAATCACATTAACCATACAAGGCTCTTGACTTTCTTCTATGTATATTTGTGATGGTTCACAATCGAATGTAACGCAAAGTGAATTAAGAACGCTTGGATAACTTCCGTTTGATAAGTTTTGCATTAACTTAGCTTTAATCATCAGGATATATTGTTCATCTGTGGCTCTTCCTCTTGCCTGTCCAACTGTTTCTCCATACAAGTCTAGCGTTTTACCAGTAGCATTTTCAAGCTTGATCATGTCAAACAATTCTTGCAGTGTTTTCCTGTATTCTTCAAGAGTCAGTCGTTCTAATTCCAATAATTTAAAATTATTACTTTCCTTTGATTTACAAAACACATCAGGCAAATTTTTAACATGATTATCTTTTACAAATTCACTCATGTTTCCACCGCCACTTCAACATTTCGGCATTTTGCTATTTCCCAGTCATTAATTGCGATGTTGCCGTTCTTCTGGGAATTTTCTTTTTGTATTGATAATTCGGTTACTTCAACAACGCCGTTAACTGAATGTATCTGTCCGTATAAGCTGGACAAAATAACGTCTTTACCTACTCCTAAGCTATTAACATAAGTATTAAGATTGCTTTTTATCTCATCTATTCCAGACGCTGAATTAAAATCCGGATTTGCTTTGATTTTAACAGTTATGTCAATATTAATGTAAGAACAATGTGAAAAACTGATTTTATGTGAAAAACCGCCGTCATCAACTATAGTATAATTTTGTGTTCCGTATGTTTTTATGCCTAACGGCTTTTTTTCATAAATTGCTGTGGCTATTTCAAAATGATGATTTTCACCTCCGGCAACATAACATTCAAAACTATGCGGAGGTCTGCCGGAACTATCCGGTGTATCTTCCTCATTTACTGCAACTGAAACGCTTGTAACAGTCTCTACCCTCAGCAGCGCAGTACGCAATGCATTTTCATTACATGCGCCCAATCCCTCTTTAGCATCTTTAAATCTTTGTCTTAATGAATAATCACTTTCTATATCTGTACCGATTTTTATAACGCTGACTCCCTGTACTTCTTCAACGTCAGCCGAAGGGTTTTTTATTATATTGATTCCACCGGCACTTACATTTCCCAGCGTCCCTGCTTCTGTACATTCAACACTTATAAAACATGTTCCGTCTGTTTCGATTATCGAATCTGCCGTATTATAATAATCAATTTCGCTTTCTGTACTGACAAGAAACCCAAAGGGAATTGTTGCTCCTGCTGTCCCCTTTACTTTTACCTTGTACTGCGCAGGGGTTGCAGAATTACGGCTGATTCCCACAAATGTACACAATCGGTCAAGACTTACTCCTGTAGCCGTGTTCGGAAATCTTGCATAATAAATAGCTTCAGCTTCTTCTTCAGCCAAAGCCTGATCGTATGCATTGATTCTTATTAATTTACCTAACGGTGTTGTTTCATCAGTTTCAATATCTTCACCGAATAACTCCTTTGCACGCTGAATCTTACTTTCTATAATATCGTCATATGTTCTTCGTGTATAACCCAGTTCATTTAACAATCACCGCACCTCCTAATTATACGAATTATCAATATTCAGAATTGTTCCGTCGCTGCTTTCAGATTGAAATGATATGTCAAGCTTTCTTGTATTACTGTCAAAGTCAGCTGAAAATTCAGTAATATTAAAGTCATCTACCTGCAACAGCCCCTGTTCAATTTCAGTTTTAACAACTTCATAATCAGGCGTATGTTTTCCAAGAATATTATCAAAGGTTATCCCCTCATCTTCATTTAAACACCACTCACCTTTGTTTGTTCCGATTACTGTTTGTATAGTTTGTTTTGTCAGCTCACTGCCGTTGATCATTTGTATCTGATTATCTTTGATCAAAATATCATTATTCTCATCAAGTGCAAAACCTGTCAAATTACCGCCTCCTATAAAACCCCGATTATTATGCAATCGCTCATATTGTGATGACCTACAGGCGGAAGAACGTTCTTTCCGCATTTTGCTTCTGTAATATCTCTGTCACAGCATACACATATAACTATATCGCCGTTCGTTACAGCACTTGCAGTTAATACACCGCCGTCAGCCGACAGCTTATATCTGGAATTTCTTGTAAACGGAACAGATGAAACGGGAGCGTACGGTCTTGCCGTACCTCCTATTTCTTTTGTCAGTCCAAGAGGTTGTATTTTAGCCTGATTTCCGGAAACACTCAATATCTTTGCTAGAAAAGCAGTATGCAGGTCTAGAAGTTTTTTGTTTATCATATCATCAAAAAATTTAAGATTTCCCATTTTTACACCTCAAAATACGCTTATGGTCGTTGTGCATTCACTTGATGAAAATGTATGCGTACCGCTTCTCACTCTGAATTTTCCCTTAGCAATTTCGCTTGATAGGTTTATTATCGCCGCCGTTGTCATACGGTGCTGTAACAGCATGGTTATGTTATACCCGTTTATAGTTTCCTTGAAATCCTCCGCTGTCATTTCTTCTTCGTATGGCTCAGGACTTCCTATCATTCCGGTGCTTGCTTGAACAGTAAAATTAATGTTATCGCCGTCCTTGATATGCCTTGCATATATCTTCCCTTTATTTACATACACCGAAACGCCGCAGACTTGTGCATATTTTTTAATATTTTCCATTAAATCCCCGTCAACTGTCTGCTCGTTCTTATACGTATAATCACGTCTCATTTTAAAAACCGCTGTCGGTATTCCCGTTTTGTCAATCAACGTTTTTAAAATATAACTAGCTTTTGTGTTTTGAGCAAATGATAAATTTTCAACAGTTCGCTTAGTAACATCATCTAAACATTTGATTGTTGTTATCTTATCCGCTCCTTCATGACGGGTAGTGACTTTATTTATAAAGCCTTTAAAAATTACTCCCGTATCATTTTTATACCCTGCTTCAATTGAAATACCTGATTTTATTTTCAGATTATTTATTGTAGCAGCCGAAAGATTATATACAATAATTTCAGCTTCATTGGCTTCCATATCATCGTCAAACGGAACAGTAAATTCAATGTCTAAATTATCCGACTTTATCGTTACATTCCCGCATTTTACAGTCGCTGTGCTGCCAAATACTCCTTTAGGTTCTATGCTGAATTTTTTTAAATCTTCGCTCCAATCTTTTGTTGCTTTAACAAGCATACTTTGCGTAGTACCCGAAGATTTTTGCGTTATTACCCTAGACATATTCATCACCTGAATTATCAATAGTTAAAAATACCGTTTCATTTAAGTTTTCAAACGTAACACTGCTCATGTTCCCACTTTCATCAATAGGAATAATTTCAACCTCCGGATATTTACCGCATACAAAAACATCTTTCCACAACGGTATACCGTAAATTATAGGTTCTCCTGCGCAAACTGTTTCACCGTCTTTTTCAAGAGAAAATGTAAACATATCAGCATAAGCGTTATAATTTACCGTTATGGTGAAAATTTCATCTGCTAAAGAAATCTCGAAGGTATAAGGTATAAGTTCCTTTGTGATTTCTATCCTGTCACGCATAATACTGTTACCTCCATTCTCATGATTTTCTCCCCCGCTTCTTTTAATTCAGATATAAAAAATGCACCCTGTAAAATCAGAGTGCATATTGACATATTATGCCGATTATAGTATAATAATGTTTATGGGCATACCTGAAACGGTAGGCTTGCCATCTTTAGGGCAAGTCTGCCGAACGCTTTTCCTATTGCGTTCGGTAGGCGGTTGTTCCCTCCTTACGCCATAAATTTACTTATCGTCCACGAAAGTGCAGGCGAAATAAGCAGGCAAGGAGGTGATAGATAATGGAATTAATCATTATCTTCTTAATCCTTGTGACTCTTAATGAAGTTATCAAGAATATAAAGAAATAAACCGCCCTCAGCTGCTAAACTAAAGCGGTTTATTCAATAAACAATTTAGTGAGGAAGCGACCGTCTATCGGTATGCCCCTTTTTTATTATTATACATCAATTATGGAAATATGTCAACTTTATTTTATAATTTCATACGTCTTTTCAAAAATATCTGGTTTACATGGATATTGTTCGCCATTTACACCTGTAATAATAAAATCTCCTATAGAAGCTTTCATATCCCCTTCAAGTGTTTTTATTACAACAGGTTTGTCGGTTTTATATGCCTCTATAACTATAGGCTTTTTTCTGTATTTATGTATTTTATTCATTTAGTTCTCCTTCAAATTCATAACCGCCGCCATACCTGCTGATATTGCAGAAATGCAAAGTCCCAGAACAGCGGATTTTACAGTCAGATCAGTTGCGGCGATATTAACCGCTATGTAGCCGACCGCTGTCTGTAAAAATGTTCTCAATGCTCGCTTTACGCAATTTTTCTTTAAAATGTTCATTTGTGCATCTCCTTTTCCAAGTCCTCAATTCTGTGGTTTATAACCTTGATCTGCTCCTCTATAACTGGCATTCGCCTTGCAAAATTATTGTGCTCCGCAACCTTGTTTTCAAGCTGCTGAATCCGATAATTTGTCATTTTACTTGATACCAGAATACCTCCCAGAGAACCGCCCAGTGTTCCCAATAAGGATATTGCCGCTACTATTATTTCCGTCATAAATTACACCTCCTAAATAACATACAATTTTAATCTCAACGTACCTGCTGTACCTGTAGAGTTGCTTTGCGTTAATGTGAATGCTCCTGCACTTGTACAGGTGACCGTATAAGTATAAATCCTTGTACCCGTATAAACTTGCTTTGTAAATACCGCTCCTGCCGCAATAGCGGAAATCGGAATCACATCACAAAAGTTTACCGTCTCTCTTTCCGTCCAGCTTGCAGCCATATACACTTGTGAATATTTTGCTATCTCAGCATTGGTTACCGTCAGACTGTTTTCATCTGTTGAGCTTTCAGCCAGGAGCGTTCCCGATTGGGACTGCTTAAAATATTTTGCGCTGACAGTACCGTCTTTATCTATTTCAGCCATTTCAGTATTATTGCTGTTTCGTATGTGCAGCTTGGAATCTAAATCAAAACCCATCACACCAACTCGGTTTCCGTTAATTAAATAATCGATTACTGACAATGCCGCCGAGCTTGACGTTGGTCCTCTGTTTACCTTCAAGCTTTCTCCGTAATTTGAATTGCTTATCGTTCCTCCGGTCAACGGCAAATATGCTGCGGCATTCTCGGCTATTCCTGCAAGCTTAGCTTTTTCTTCGTCAGTATAATCATTACTGGATAATCCTTTCCCTTCTACTTTATCTACCTTCGCACGATCTAAATCTGTGCTTTTTTTATTCAAAGATTGGATAGAAGCATTTAGCGCATTACACGATGAATTCAACGCATCTGATTGTGATTGTAAAGCGGCTATAATCATTTTATTCTGTACCGGATTTGCACTGTTGATATCCCATGCAGAATCAACTATTGTTTTATTAGCTCCTGCCTCGATTCCCTCTAGCTTAGCTTTTTCTGAATTTGTATAATCATTGGTTGACAGTCCTTTTCCGGTTTCTTTCATTACTCTGCCCTGCAAGGCTTCGTTAGTGGACGATGAAATGGCGTCCGCTCTGAAATTGGTATACGCCTTTGCCTGTTCCAGAATATCTTCACCGGCAGGCGTTTTCCCGTCCAGATACTCAAAGTTATCATTTATTGCATCAACACACTTTCCCACATTTGTACTGCCCTGTATTTTTATTAATCCGTCTGCCATTATTCCACCTCCGTATGAATAATATTATTTCCTGCCAGTTCGTCCCATGTAGCGTTTAACTGCTCCATTGTGTATCCTGCATCTCCTAGACCGTACCACGTGTTATTGGCTGTAATTTCATTCTTTATCAATTCTGTACGTACTGAATCATAACCGCCGTTAATTCGTCCTTTACTGGTAATCGTCTTACGCAATGAACCTAATTCAATGCTTACAACTTTACCTGTGATTCCGTCAACGGTTTTCTTAACTATCTGCTGAATGGTATTGATACCCAGTTCTTCATTATAGATAGTTCCTATATCACCCAGTTCACAACGCTGTAAATTAATAAATCCTTTATACAAATCAAAATCAACTAAATTCGCAAATGTGACACGATAATTGACAACAGGCGAACATTCTAACAGCATATAGTCCTGTACCTTCTTATTGAAAAGAGATTTGACGTCATCAATAGTAAACTTGTTTCCCAGTTCCTGCCTTACTTGCGTTTCCGTGAGAGAAATTTGATACGATTTCATGGGTGCAACAGGCAGCGGCGGTAAATTAAAACGATGAAAACTAACGATACCGTTATATTGTGCCGTGACTTCTTCTCCGTTTTTCAGCGGATCGTATGTATATTTTCCTACCCAGTATAAATCACCGCAGTAATCAGACAGGTCAACATCTTCTTCAATTTCGGTCATGTCAACACCGTAACTTATATTAAACGCATTAGACATACCACGCTGCTTGTTGATTGTAACATTGAAATTGTCCCTTATAATTTCACCTCCCCAGACATTGATAAAGCAATTATCAGCTCCTAATAACGCCTTAGTGGGGGACATATCTTCATAATATGCAGAATGCATAAACGGCATATTTTCGTATGATGTATCGCCCTTGAGGTCACTGAAAAATTTAAAACGGTCAGTCGGCTTGCCGGTTGTAAATGAACCACGTTTATCGTATGTATGGGACATTATCCAGTTCAACGCATCGGGACCGTTCAAAATACCCGATTGGGTAGAACGAATAAAATAGAAATTCAGGTCATAGAAAATATGCATTGCATCAACGGTACGCTGCTTTGTTCCGTCTGAGGACATTGACGTACTTTTTCTGTAAATACGGAATAACTGTCCCTGCACTTTGATAATGTTGTATTCAATAAGAAATTTCCAGTTTCCTAAATCGTCAAACGGATGGGTAAGAGTCAGTGAATATTCACCGTTTAGCACCTCAGTAATTTTACATTCGGTAGGACATAAAATCCTTATACCGTTATGACTGAAATCAGTTTCATCGGATTTATAAACGGAAATGTATTCATACTGTTTCATTACAGCCACCTCGTATTGGGAGTAACGTCAAAAACAAGAAGCTTCTGCTCCGTATGCTTATACTGTCTTACTGTGCCGTCCGGCATGGTATGCTCCCATGTGTATTCGGGCATTAACCTAAATTTGACGGTATTTTCTCCCGGTTCTAACATGGGGAATTTGCCGCTTGTCATTTCACAGCAGACTTTTCTTACTCCGCCTTCAAGTCTGTAAGCCAGTCTGAGAGAAGTGTTAATAAACATTGTGGCTTCGGGACTGAGATAATGATATATAGGCGTTCCGTTTCCTGACGGAGTGTAAGTATCGGTATATTCGCCGTTTGCAGTTCCGCTGTCAATTATCAGCGGTGCTCCGCCGTTTACGGCCATTTCAATACGCCCTGCCCAGCGGAAGAAATACAATGGCTCGCAGGAATACGAGCCGCCCACCGTTACCTTTATCGTCTTTTCCGGCTGGCTGTCTTTTATATCCGTGAATATGTGGGATAGTGTATCATTTTTTATAGAATACGCAAAAGGTGAACATATAAAGCGTATCACAAATCTTCTTAGTTCATCAGAAATGCGTACAGCAGATATCACATCATTTGAAATGACGTTGTAATATTTGTCGGGTTCATCACTGTAAACAAGCTTGCCATTACCTTTAAGCCATTGGAAAATATCCCTTGTTTTTGATATGTCAGTAATCATAACCTCAAATTCAAGTTCAGTATTTTCGTATTCTTCAATTGATCTGGTTAATTGTTCGGGTCTGCCGGGTATAGTTATTGATTCCACAGTATTGCCCCCTCGTGACGGAGGAGGCATTTCAATAATTTTTAATCCATATGTATCGCTTGATATTCCGTTAAAAGTGAAAGTAGCCATAATTAATCACCGCCTATGGACATAATATCTTTTTTATCTTGTCTGCTTAACTCTTCTGAAATACGAATTATATCAATATCATTGCGTACTGTAAAATAATTCTTATGTTCGATTTTAACATCTGTATGATTATTAACGTTACTGCTGTTTGTCACAGATTCAGGAGAATATGCGCCATTGGCAATATCAAACAAACGCTTCTGCTGTGCGGCAGTAAGTACCATTTCACCGTCCATTGCCATAATAGGGGATTCATATTTTCCTTTAAAATCAATAATACCGCCCGTATGGAAACGGGGGAGGGAAACCTCCCCGATAGTCGGAATTTGACCAATGGGGTCTCCGGGAATTTTATCAGTGATTTTATTTACGCCGTTAATTAAACTGTTTATAACGCCGATAGCGCCGTTTATAACATTTTCGGCAATGGTAGGTATCAGATTAAAACAGCTTTTAAAAATATTTACTATGTTATCCCAAGCGGCTGACCAGTCTCCGGTAAATACATTTTTTATAAAATCTATAATATTTTTGAATACTGTTATAACATGTTCGACAATAGGCTTTACTATGTTTAATGCGGTTTGAAGTCTGTCCTGAAACATATCGGCAAGATAAGCAATTACAGGGGACAACATGTCAACAACGTCCGCAACTCCTTCAAACAGGCTTTTAAGACTTGGCAGTAAGCTGCTTATAAAATCAATTATCGGTACTGCCAGCGCATTAAAAACGTCAACCAGGGGTGGAATAAGATTATTTATCAATTCCATAATCGGCGGCATTAGTTCCTTAAACAGGTCAACCACCAACGGCAGAATTTCATCTTTGAACAGGTCAAATACAGGCTGCAGACTTTCAAAAGCTTCTTTAAGCGCCGGAAGTATTTCTTCTGTCATAAGCGGCATTAAATCATCACTCATAAGCTGTGAAAATCCGTCTATAATACCGGGCAATGCTTCGCTTGCAAGTTGTAATACAGGTTCTAAAAATGTTTCAAATGCCTCTATAACGTCCGGTAAAACTTCTTGTATAACCGGCAGAACTTCTTCAATAAGTTCAGTCAGTACAGGTATCAGAGCTTCACCTAACGGCAGCGCAAGCATTTCAACAGAACGCTTTAATCCTTCAAGCATTGAACCTAAATCGTCATATTTTACATCTTGAATGTCCTCAAGAGCATTGCCTGTTGAATATGCACCGTCTTCGATATCGCCTAGTTGTGCTATAACGTCAGGACCTAAATCTTCCCACATGGTACCAAAAAGGGCAACCCCTGCGGCATCTCTTTCAAGAGGGTCTTCTATACTGGATAATGCCTTAACTGTTTCGCTGAAAGCTTTTTTTGCACTTTCGCCGCCCTTTCCGAATTCAGCAGCCATTTTATCAGCGCTTAAACCACAGGCTTCAAATCCCTGTTTAGTACTGTCAGAACCGTCTATTGCACGTATGGAAAATTCTTTGACTGCATCGCCGACCTTGTCAAGATTCCATGCACCGCTGTCTGCGCCTTTTTGGAAGATATTAAACATATCATCGGCAGTAAAGCCAAGCTTGCCGAACTGAACAGAATATTCGTTGATACTGTCTATGAGTTCTCCGGAATAATCAAGGTTATTTTGTGCACCAGATGCGATCAATTCAAATGCTTCTTCTCCTGAAACTCCGAAATTGTCCATCATAGCTTTTGCAGCTCTAGTGGATTCGGTGATATCATAATCGAATGTATCTCTTAAAGCAAAAGCTGCTTCTGTTGTGCTTTGTAAGTTTTCGGCAGACATATCGCCGAGGTTTTTATTAACAAGAGCCATACTGTCAGCTATGTCCTGAAAATCCTCACCGTAATTGTTAGCATAGATTTTTTCAAGAACATCCTGGTAGTATTCAGCTGATTCTGCTGCATGACCTGTAGTTGCCATGAATTGATTCATAGCCGAATCCATATCGTTAGCCAGATTTACACCATACCCTCCTGCGGCTATGGCAGCGCCGCCTACAACGGCAAATCCTCCGGCGATTGCTTTTCCGCCTGCTTTAGCTATATCGGCAAGTTTATTTCCGCCTTTTTTCGCTTCGTCCTGTGCCGAAAGCATATCCTCTCTTAACTTATCTAAACTTGCCCTGACTTCGTATAAAATTTCGCCGTCAGCCATATATAGTGATCACCTGCCTTTATGTTTTTGCTCTTGTTATTAACGTTTCCGCAAGGCGTTTCAGACCCTCCTGAAAATTACGTTCCCTTTCCTCCTGGGATATTTCAAGAGCGTAATAAGCTTTAAGTTCCATAAGCGAATGAATATACTCCTGATTATGCTTGTCAGGCTTGGGGAGAGGTCTTGCACGTATGGACATAACTTCCCGTATTTTTGTTTTTTCGGAAAGTCCCTGAAAAAGAGAAATAAACTTTTGCCAGTGTAATTTTCCTTGTTGTTCTATAAGGTCGATACCGTAATCCATAAGAAAAGAGCTGTAGATATAAGAAGAATCCTGCTTAAAATCTACAACTCTTAACTGATTTCTACTTGACTGTCTTTGAAAAGTTTCAATCTGTTCCTTGAAAATTATGTCAAGTACCTTGAAATCCGGTATTTTGCTGCCCTTTACAAGTAAGGCAAGGGCAAACTGTGCTTTTTCCTGCTCCAGAAGAATACCGTCCTTAAAAATGTCGTACATCTTAAGAACGGTATCGAACGAAATGTTAAGTTTTATTTTTCTGCCGTTGTATATTACAAAATTTGTTAACGGTTTTGCAATATCAATCATTTTAATCCTAGCTTTCTGCGCTGTTTTCTGGAAAAAGTGTTGTTATTGGCTATAAGTTGTTTTTTCTGACGGACGCTTTTTTCTATGCTCGGTACTACAACATCATAAATAAATGGCATTGTCTGGAACAGAAGGTCAATATATCTGTTGTCAAAATATTTAATAAGCTTTTGCGTATTTTCATCACCGAAAATAAGTCTTATAAATTCAATAATAGCTTTACCGTATGTTTCATCCGTTTGCTTTTCCTTGGCGGCTTTTTCAGCGTTTATAACCGCAATCTGAGCCTTTCGGAAATCTCCTGCAATTCTTTCAACGTCAATGTCTAATTTTACAGTCAATTCTACTTCGCCGTTTTCACCGAGGAATTCTACGTCCTCGGTAATACGGTTTGTTTTTTTTATCTGATAAGCCATAATTATTCCTTTCTGTTATTCTGTTATATCTTCCTTGGCTGTATATGTCGGTTCGCCATTAAAATGTATTTCAACTGAAATAGCGGTAGGCTGATTTGCCGCACCTCCTGAGCGTGTTATTTTAGCAAGAGTTGCCGAGCATTCAACCATATCACCTTCGGGAAGAATCATTCTGAAAGCTGTTTCTCGTGCCTTTCCAAAACCGTACATTACTTCGTCACTGAAAATATAGTCCTGCGCCTTGTCTCCTTTAACTCGTACGCCTGTAAGGGTTACTATCATTTGTCCGCCCGTAACATAAGAAGAACCCCAGCCTTTATCAGAAATAAATCCCGACTGATAAAGTACTTCGTTCAAAGATTCGGTAATATTATCGAATCCGACTGCTACCGGAGCATAATTTTCTGTTGTTCCACCGCCGGGACTGCCGCTGAATCCTGTCCTTACCATAAGTTGATATTCATAATTGAGTGACAAGTCAGCCGCATTTACAGAACCGTTTGTATTCATTTAAATCCCTCCATATTATAAAAATTGACGGTCAGAATGCAGGAATAAATCCACATAATGCCGTCTGAGTTTTTTTCCTGCCCAACATAATTGGGACAGGTTGAAATTTCAATTAATTTTATCTGCCATTTTTCACCGCTTGGCAGATTAAGCGTTCTGCATTTATTACATGCAGTATTAAGCGATTCGAGAGTAGTTTTCTGTGATTTACCTTTTGATAAAATGAGCACCGACATCTGATCATAGCTTTCCCCGTTAAAAAATCTTCTGGGAGTTGACGACGGGGCAAGCTCCATTACAGTACCGCCTTTTTCGGGTAGTTGTCCTATAGGAATATTTAAAAATTTTGAAACTGCCTGCAATACTTGTGTCTGCACTTCCATTTACCGCCCTCCTTTGAATACTTTGTCATATATAGCCAGCCAGTCCTCTTTGTGTTCAGAGCCGGCTTTGTGCGCCCACATTTTTTGGGCGTTGGGATTCTTATCTTTACAAGCTGAATCAAGGTAATATTGCTTTTTGGCATAAGGCGTTTTCCATATAAGCGCACCGTTTTCTAAATCACTATGCATAATACTGCTGCTGATAAGTCCGTCCTGATCTTGCTTGCAATAATAATTGCAATCTTTAAGAGCTTGTTGAGACATAGCGTACTGAGCCTTTTTATGCAGTTTTAAAAAACGATCTTCAATTCCTTTTGTATTCAGAGTAACCTTAACATCTGCCATTATATCAGCCCCAATTCATAATGATGCAGCTTATTGTCGTCATACAGCGGTTCAATAGTTTCGATAATGTGTTCAGTGCCGTTCCATATGACCTTCTGTCCCTGACTGAAAATCTGATTTTTAGGACAGCTGTTTTTACAGTCATAAAAAAGAACAGCCGACAATGATACTTGTCGGTTGTCTTTGGCTGTGACAAGTCTTGAACAAGGCTCTATACGGATTTTTTTAAGCTTTGTCATATCGGTAATTTTCTCGTCCTGCCACGTATTATTTATACCTACAGTTTTTAATTCAGCCGTATGTATCAGCAGTCTTTTGGGTATAGGTCTCATAATACCATCACACCTCTGTAAAGCAATCCTGTAGGTGCAAGATATCCCTGCGCCAAAGGGCACAAAGTAACTGAGCCGTTATTTTTATTGCCGGAGGTATCAGTTGAATAGCTGAATTTACCCAAGGAAACAGAATTATATGAATTATCTGTCAGACTGTCAATACCGCCGTTATTGTCTATATAATCGGCATGGGCGCAAACTGCCTTGCTTACCCTTGCCTTAAAAATATCCGGTACTGTATCGACTGTATAACCGCTGAAAGCTATTGCATTGTTTACAATATCGGTACAACGTGAGAGGAGCAGTGAAAGCTCCTCGTCTGTACCGTCAAATGAACCGCACCATGTATTTTTATAGAAGTTGATCATTATGATTTTGATACCGCAATAGTATAGGTATTTTCGGAAGAACCGTTTGTAACCTTAATTATTACTGTATTTTCACCGCTTTCCCATGTTGCAGAACCACCGTTATCAACAGCAGTTTCACCGACCTTGATTTCAACAACCGCGTTTGAATCAGACGGAACTGCTGTAATAGTGTTAGTTGCATTAGATGTTGATGCAGTGTAGGCAGTTGTATCTTTATTAAAAGCAGGAGAAAGATTAAGCGAACCAATAGAAAGGCTTGATAGTGTAGTATCAGGAGTTGTTTCAGCAGCAGGAACGACAGCGGCAAAAGCATTTTCCTTAACACAAAGATACCCTACACGCATAGTAGCCTTGATAGCAACCATATCCTGTTCAGCAAGAGAAATAGGTTTACCGTCTGCATCAAGAGTATTTTGAAGGGTTGCTTCTTTGAGTATCTCAAATTCAATGCCCTGTTTCATACCAAAAAGTGAGTACTTCCACTCTCCGCCGATAATGACAGCCTTTTCTTTATCCCATGCTCCGTTGCGTACAAACTCAATAGGCTGAGAATAGAATTCTTTTTGATTTGTACCCTCAATGAAAAGAGATGCGCCGTTATTATCTCTGAGTTTTCTCAAAGTGCCCTTAACGCCAATAGTGGCGGTAAAGCCGTTAACGTCAAATCCATTTTCCTCAACAGTTGACATAAGATCTGAAACGTCAATGTCAATTTTGTCTGTTGCGGAAATCGTATTGCCGGAATCTGAAATTTTACCGAAAAGAGATGTCTCAAACGGGGAATCAGTACCGAAAATACAAGCGGCGTCAATTGTCTTATAAAACGCTTCTGAAATACTTGGGCGCAGTTCTGAAAATACGTCAATAGTAGTATCTTCAAGTTTTTCCTTTGTTACCGGAATGATAACAGCCAGCTTTTTGGCAATTAACTTTGGATAAATCCATGTTGCGCCGGAAGTCTTGATACGTTCGCCTTCACCCACCCAGTAAGCTCCTGCGCCGGAAGTCATGACCGGAACCTTCTTCTCGTTTGTTTTCATTTCCTCTGCTTTTGAAAGTCTGATAATACTTGAACCTCTTGCAACGTCCTTAATTATTTCGCCTGAAATTTCTTCCGGAATAAAACCGGAAAGTTCGTCTTTTAAGTATGACATAAAAATTTACCTCCTTATTTTCTTTTAACCTGTTCGGCTCTGATAATGTCTATAGCTTTTGCAGAAGATACAGGGGGAGTATTACCTCCTGTTCTGACTCCTGTTGTAATACCCGGTTTTGACGATTCAGTAAATGCAGGGTATTTTTTGATAATTTCATCAATAGCCTGTTCGGCTGTGACCTTGTCTGTGATTTTGGTTTTAGCAAGAGCAATAACATCATTGAGTGCATCAGCGGAAATCCCTTTTGATATAGCCGTTAATTTTAATTCAGTTGCTGCCGCTCTTTCCTCTGCCGCAAGTCGTGCTTTTTCAGCTTTACCGATTGCCGCCGCCTGTTTTTCTGCATCGGATTTCTGGGATTCCTGCCACTTGCGGAATTCGGCAAGTTCCTCAGATGAAAGCGTATCGTCTTTTTCATCGGCTTTTTGCGGCTCTTTATTGGATTCTGTATTTTGTGCAGGGGTAGTAGGTTTAGGATCACCTCCACCGGTTGAAGCCCCGGCAGGCTCCGTGTTAGTAGGTTCGTTCGGCTGCTGCGCGTTTACGTTTGTTTCATTTTCCATAAAATTACCTCCATAAAATTTCTAAGCAGTTTTATGTCATACTTAGGACAGTGCGTGACCGCACGGGACTTGTCGGGCAAAATTAACTTAAATTTCAGTTAACTGCTCGATGGGTTATTTTTGATTTTGAGCATTAAAAAAGCACCTCTTTCGAGATGCTTATTAATATATTAAAATATCGTTACGCCACCTATGCCCAGTATAACCACCGCCTTTCAGGTATAAGAAAACCGCCTGCCATAACAGAGCGGTTGTTTGTCTTATATTATGCCAATGAACGGCAGTATTATTTAGGAATAGGCTTTCCAGCTTTTATATATGCTTCTTTTTCAGCAACATACTGATCGTATTTTTCCTTTTCTTCTGCAGGAGCATTATCTGCTATTCCACATAAGCCGTTATCATTAAATATTGCATATTTCCACCAAGTCGGTTCAACCATCATATTCAGTTACCACCTTTCTTATATTTCAGATATTGAGAATGAGTTAATTTTTTTATGATTAAAGACAAAGGGTTCGCATTATCTCCGTTAGCATATACATCTGCAAAGGCTTCTGCCATTGTTTCAGATGAAGTTTTACAGGCATATCGTGAAATTGCATTGACGAGTTCTTCTTTAGTTTTGCCTTTGCCATAAGCAGTTTTCTTAACATCTTTTATTGCTTGTGAAACAATTATCTTTGCTTCGGTGCAATCGTTCCACGCAAGCGTTTTTTGCCAATCATAATCATAGCTTGAATTCAGGTCTATCAATAATTGTTCAATTGCGTGTGCAGTTTCATGAACGCCTATTGAGGCTGGGGAACTGTTCTTTGCCCAAAATCCCGCAGTTGATTGACTTTTACACATTTCAGATAAATTATCTGAACTTTTAAAATATTTAGAATTAAAACAAATTTCTTTGCCGGTACAGCACATTACACCATATTTTGATGTTGTGACTTTCTGTAAGTTACGTCCCAATTCCGGATACTCAGATATTAGTGTTACCGCTCCTTGTAAAACTGATTTGCAAGTTTCAAAATTTAATTTTTTTACAGAATTATCTAATTCAATATTATATGTTTTAGACAAATAATTTTCTATATGAGAAAAATTATTGCAATCTTTTAATTTTATTATACCACTTCCACCGGAATTGTCAACAGATTTCGCCTTGATTTCCGCAATACGCTTTTTCTTATCAGATGGGGTAAATCCGGCAACAGACTTTTTATAATTGACAACAGCTGTTCTGTCGGGCTTATATTTCAAATCATTATCGGCACAATATTGTTTAAGTGCTTGCTGCCGTGTTTTAAGCGTTTCTTTAGCTTTTTTCAGTCCCTCAGTATCGCCGACAGATTCCAGCGATATGCATTCACGTTTTGATTTTCTCACACGCCTTTCAAGCTCTCTCTGCCCTTGTACTTTTTTGTACTGTTCCTGATTGTCG
>OLIW01001942.1_pt1 | contig 16658 bp, 21 predicted proteins | sample 1601321 | NCBI WGS metagenome assembly OLIW01 (sample SAMEA2452114, study PRJEB22498) | human gut metagenome
ATACTTATCTATTATGGAATTATCAAGGCTTTTACTACATAAACGAAGATACAGAAAAAGAAATTAATTTTTTAGAAACAGAACAATATAATGTTCCTTTAATTGGCTATACCAAAGATTATTTAGTAATTCCTAATTATGATGATGAGTATACATTTGATAAGTTTTATCGTATTTCCTTTCAAGATGGCAATTTAAAAGAATATAAATTAGATTATAAAATTTATTTTGATAGCTACTTTCCAGGATATGATAAAAATAAATTATATATCATTGATAATAATGAAGAAGTAATGTATGAACTAAATGCTAGAAATGGTGATTTAGAAAAAATAAAACCTAAAATGCTGAATAACGATGAATGGGAAAATGTTGGTATCAAAACGCTAATCAATCAAAATAAAAAGTTTACCTATCCAAGTAATTATGTTTATGAATTAAATGATGGCATTTTAACTATGAATTATAAAAATAAAGATATCAAAACTTAATCCGGCAAAATATAATCCTAGAAAAGATTTAAAACCCGGAGATACGGAGTATGAAAAACTCAAACGAAGTATGAGTAAGTTCGGCTACGTAGAACCGATTATTTGGAATAAACAAACGGGGAATATCGTAGGAGGGCACCAGAGGTATAAAATTCTAAAAGATATGGGATACAAAGAGGCTGAATGCGTGGTTGTTGATATAGACGCTACTAAAGAAAAAGCTTTAAATATAGCGCTAAACAAAATTAATGGCGAATTTGATATTCCTCTTTTAACTGATTTGCTAAAAGACCTAAGCACAAGTGATTTTGATGTATCTTTAACAGGATTTGATGAAGATGAAATTTCAGATTTGTTTTCCAGCATAGACGATAAAGAAGGCAAAGATGATGACTTTGATGTAAACAAAGCTTTAGAAGAAGCATCATTTGTAAACCCCGGAGATTTATGGCAACTTGGTAAACACAGATTAATGTGTGGTGACTCCACAATCAGCGAAGATGTTAATAAGTTAATGAATAACAATAAAGCAAATCTTGTGGTTACAGATCCCCCATATAACTGCTCATATGAAGGCGGAACAAGTATGAAAATCATAAATGACAGTTGGCATGATCCAAAAAAATTTTATGATTTTTTATTATCTGCTTTTAAAAATGCTTATGATAATCTCGCAGATGGATCAGCGTTTTATTGCTTCCATTCAGATGCGGAAAAAGTAAACTTTTTTAACGCTACAGTAAATGCGGGATTTCACTACTCCACAACTTGTATATGGGTAAAAAACGCTTTAGTAATTGGCAGAATGGATTACCAAATGAGACACGAACCGGTTATATATGCCTTTAAAGATACAGCAAAACATAAATTTTATGGAGATAGAAAGCAAACAACGGTGTGGGAATTTGACAGACCCATAAAATCAAAACTTCACCCTACTACAAAGCCAATCCCATTAATTTCGTATCCAATAAAGATGTCATCACAAGAAAATGGTATCGTATTAGATTTGTTTGCTGGCTCAGGAAGTACACTTATTGCTTGTGAGCAAATGAACAGGATTTGCTATGCTATGGAGCTTGATCCAGTTTATGCATCTGTAATAATTCGAAGATATGCAGAAACTTATGGCGATAACGAAGTATTTTTAATTAAAGAAAATGAAAAAATACCGTATTCAGAAATTGCAAAAAACAATAATAATTCAAGTGTGTAAATCCAACAAATATAATAAAAAAACGAAGTGTACTTCTACATCTAAGATCCGCATAATTACTGGATATATGACATTTTTAGAGGTAATATGTGTATAACCTTGAAAGAGGAAATTAACCAAAAAAGTTGGAGGGCACTTACATGAAACACATTGAAATTTTAGATAACGCCGCAAAAAATAAAATACGTTTCAAAGATATCAATATCAACCCAACATTCGCAGCAGCATACTTCTACAGAGCCTTGAAGCCGAAAACGAACTTATCAATTTTGCTGAAGTTATCTGGAATCACGACATCGACTCAATCCTTGAAAACTGTAAGCACCTTGGAATTAGCGAATTTACAATCAGCTCAACATTCTCAAGCCTTATTACAACAATCGCAGAACTTCAAAAACGCGGATGTGAACTTGAAGGACTTACAGAAATAAACAGCAGGTATGATGACATTAAAACAGATAAAAAACAACGCATACCGGCATTTAAAATTAAAATTGTAAAATAAAATTTTTAAAATATATCATTACAAGATGCAGAGCTAAACGGCGCTGTGTCTTGTTTTTTTGGAGGTGAGATATTGAAATACGCGCCAACAAAATTTATGGATCCAAAAAGTAAATACAGCAAATTACACGCAGACAGCGCAGTTTGCTTTATTAATTGCTTAAATCATACGAAAGGACAGTGGTATGGAGAATCATTTAAACTTATTGATTGGCAGGAACAGATAGTGCGTGACATTTTTGGAATTTTAAAGCCTAACGGGTACAGGCAATTTAATACCGCATACATTGAAATCCCCAAAAAACAGGGCAAGCAATTGTTTTTAAACACTTTAATACCTACTCCCAGTGGATATACAACAATGGGTAAAATAAGCGTTGGAGATAGTGTTTTTGATGAAAATGGAAATGTATGCCAAGTTGTAGCAAAAAGCGGTATTGATTTTTCGGAGCAAGCGTATCGCATTACATTTAAAGATGGTGAAGTTATAGACGCAGGAGCACGTCATGAATGGTGTGGGCAATATACTCGAGGGGAACCGATAAACTGTATCATGACTACAAAGGAGCTTTTCAATCTTCCTAAAGATAACAACTCATTTCGTTTCAGAATTCCTGTATCTAAATTTCTAAAATCTAATATTGAAAAATTTAATCTTACTGATATAAATTTAGTTAATTCCAAATTTCGGTACATAGATAAAATTGAAAAAATCGAAAATCAAGGAATGCAATGTATACAGGTAAATAGTCCGTCCCATCAATATTTAGTAGGACGATCTTGTTTACCTACACACAACAGTGAACTTGCAGCAGCTACAGCGCTTCTTTTAACTTGCGGAGATTTTGAGCATGGCGGAGAAATATATGGATGCGCTTCTGACAGGCAACAAGCTTCTATTGTATTTGATATTGCTGTGGATATGGTAGAGCAATGCCCTTCATTGAAGTCAAGAATAAAGCCCGTTCTATCCCAAAAACGGTTAATATACAAACCACTTAACAGTTTTTACCAAGTTTTATCAGCAGAAGCGTACACTAAACACGGATTAAACGTTCATGGCGTTGTATTTGATGAACTTCATGCACAGCCGAACAGAAACCTATACGACGTAATGCTTCATGGCTCAGGAGACGCAAGAAAACAGCCACTCTTTTTCCTCATAACTACTGCCGGAACGGACAGAAACTCAGTATGTTTCGAGGTGCATCAAAAAGCTGAAGATATTTTAAAAGGAAGAAAGCGAGACCCGACATTTTATCCTGTTATTTATGGAGCACCTCCCGATGCCGATTGGACAGATGAAAATGTTTGGAAACGAGCTAATCCTTCTCTTGGAATAACCGTAGACATAGAAAAAATTAGAAATGCTTGTGAATCCGCAAAACAAAATCCTGCGGAAGAGAATCTATTTAGACAGCTAAGACTTAACCAATGGGTAAAACAATCTGTAAGGTGGATGCCTATGGACAAATGGAATGCTTGCGATTTTAAGGTAGATGAAAAATCTCTTGAGGGCAGAGTGTGTTACGGAGGACTCGATTTATCATCAACAACTGATATTACGGCATTTGTTTTAGTATTTCCTCCTATGGATGAAAATGATAAATATATAATTCTCCCCTACTTTTGGATTCCTGAGGATAATATACGAACTAGAGTTAGAGATCACGTTCCTTATGACATTTGGCAAAAGCAAGGACACCTAAAAACAACCGAAGGTAATGTAGTTCACTACGGCTTTATTGAAAAATTCATTGAAGAATTAGGTAAAAAATACAACATAAGAGAAATTGCATTTGACCGTTGGGGAGCTGTTCAAATGGTTCAAAATCTTGAAGGTATGGGATTTACTGTAGTTCCATTCGGGCAAGGATTTAAAGATATGAGTCCTCCTACAAAAGAGCTTATGAAATTAACTCTTGAAAAAAGGATTGCACATGGCGGGCATCCTATCCTTAACTGGATGCTGGATAATATTTATGTGCGTACCGATCCGGCAGGAAATATTAAAGCAGACAAAGAAAAATCCACCGAGAAAATTGATGGTGCAATTGCTACTATTATGGCTCTTGACAGAGCAATAAGGAACCAAAATACAAACATAGATTCTGTTTATAATGAAAGAGGTCTGATTATCCTTTAGAAATACGGGCTTTTTTATGGTATAATATTTATTGTAGGAGGTTGTGCCGAGTGAATTTATCAGAAATAAAAAGCAAAGTAAAAGAATCTGTGTCCAGTCAAATAGAAAAAACTGGATATGTTGTGCCGGTACAAGTTTTAATGGATTTAAATGTACTTACAAAAAATGACTATGAGAACTGGAGATTTGGGAAAACAGAGTATTTGGAAAAAGTATGTAAAATAAATTTATCAAAATTAAGCAGTATAGTACGTGAAATAGAGACTTATTGTAAATCGCTAGGTTTAAAAGCATCAGAAACATACTATAAGAGATGGGCACTTAAAGATAAAAGTAAGAAAATAAAATTACAATTTTCAAAAAGCGGTAAAGTAGAAATCGAGAAAAAATACGCTACGCATTATTTAAACTTAAATAGAATAAATGAACTTAAACTAAAAAAAGAATCCAATAAAAATCAATCATGAAATTGTTTTCTATTTTCAAGCTATAATCCAAATAATCATCATTCAAATTGAAATGTCAGCAGAGATGTTGGCATTTTTTATTTATAAAAAATTTAGTGGAGGTTTTTTAATGACTAACTTAGAAGTGTTTAAAAATGAGGAATTTGGAGAAGTAAGGACGGTTTTAATTAATAATGAGCCTTATTTCGTGGGAAAAGATGTCGCACTAATACTTGGATACACAAATTCGCAAAAAGCACTTATAGACCATATTCAAGAAGATAAAATCCGTAACGACTCGTTCACCATCAACAGAATTCAAGGAATACTAATTAATGAAAGTGGATTATAAGGATGTTATATATGACAACTTTTCAGATGATTTTGATGTGAACAAGCAGTTTCAAGATAAAAATTTACTTGGATGGATAGAGCTAATTGAAAATGAGAATTTACATAAGGCGGAGGCGGTTAAGAGCTTAACTATCGAAGAGCAAATATTTATCAGTTATATAGTAAAATAGTGTAGGACACAAAGAGATTTGGCACAAATTTATAAAGTTAATCAGCGAACTATAGGACGTAAATTTGAAAAAATATTAAATAAAATAAGAAAATTTTATAAATAAAGTAGAATTAAAAAAATACGCCTCAAAAATACCCTGAAAATACTCTTTATATATATGAGAGGATAAATTTTCACTCAGCGAACCTTGAAAACCAAATAACAAAAATCTCAGCAACAATTAAAGCTACTCCCACTCAGTCGCAGTCCGAGCGTAAAAAAAACCGTCGCAGGCAATGAGGGTAGCCTTGCAGTTTGCAAGGACGTGAAATTCGTGTGCCATAATTTTTATGAACTGAGATACTTAAAATTTTTTAAGGAGAAAATTCACATGACTGATTCATTTGAAACAATTACTTTTCCGAAACAGAGTAAAACCAAAATCCGGAAAGTAACCTATATTATTAATTCTTATTTTGATAATAATGGCGGAACATTAAAAGAAAAAATTAAAAATTTGTTGGTATCGGAGGTTATGAGGAAAGCCGAGCTAAATGGCGATATAAAGCCAAAAATCGTGATATAATAGAATAGTAAATATTGTTTTTGGCTGTTAACATCGGAGGGAGAAAGATTAATTGAAACAGTCAAATAAAACAAACAATATTTTACAAAGCGATAAAATAACAGCTTTATATTTAAGATTATCGCGCGATGATGATTTAGAAGGCGGAAGCAACAGCATTTCAAATCAAAAAACACTTCTTACTCGGTACGCCAAAGAACACGGATTTAAAAATGTAAAAGTCTTTATTGATGACGGAATCTCAGGAGTTACATTTAATAGGCAAGGCTTTAAAGATATGTTTAAACTAATTGAAGCCGACCAAGTGGGTACTTTAATAGTAAAGGATATGTCAAGGATTGGAAGAAATTATATTGAAGTCGGTAAACTTGCAGAATCAATATTACCATTGCACGATATCAGGCTTATAGCAGTAAACGACGAAGTTGACAGCGACAAAGGCGACGACCATTTTACTCCATTTAGGAATATTATGAATGATATGCAAAAGCTATGAGCCGAAAAATACGGTCAACATTTGAAATCAAAAGTAGTCAAGGTTATGCAATAGGACATCCACCGTATGGATATAAATATGATGAAATTGATAAAAAGCGTTGGACTGTTGATGAAGAAGCTACAGATGTTGTGCGTCATATATTTAATCTTAGAAAACAAGGCGAGAGCGTAAATGGAATAGCAAAGATTCTTAAAAAAGAGAAAATTTATATTCCCTCTGTTTATGCAATAAAAAAAGGATTTAAAAAACCACTTAAATCCCCACCACTCGGAGAATATTTATGGACTCATGTAATGGTACGCAGTATAATATCAAATCAATCTTATGTCGGAGATGTAATTAATTTTAGAACTTATAGCAAATCGTTCAAATTAAAAAAGCGTCTTGATAATGACAAAGAAAACTGGCAAATACACAAAGAAGTTCATGAACCAACAATCAGCAGAGAACTTTTTGAAATCGTTCAGAAAACTTTTAAAACTACCAAATGTCAAAAACCAAGACAAACTCAAAAAAGTATATTTGCTGGATTTCTAAAGTGTTCAGATTGCGGAGCAAATTTAAACTATAAGTTTACTCATGATAACCCAGATAATCACTACTTCTCATGTAAAAATAACAGAGCTCAGAATGGACTATGCAAAAAAACTCATCATATAAGAGTTGATGTGCTTACAAACTTGGTAAAAAATGATATTGCCAACATAGTGAAGTTTGCAAATGAATTTGAAGATGAGTTTGTAAAAATAGTTGTAGATGAAGACTACAAAAGAATACAAGCAACTCAAAGAAAAAATTTTGAAACACTAAATAAAATGATTGCCCGAGAAAAAGAGCTTGACATACTTTATGAGAAAGTTTTTGAAGAAAAAATTTTAGGAAACTTGTCAGAGGAAAGATTCTTAAAATTATCTGGGAAGTATGAAGAAGAACAGTTTGAACTTAAAGCAAAAATCAAAAACATGAAGGAGATAGTTGCCGAAGAAAAAAAACATGAACTTAATGCTGACGGATTTCTAAAAATCGTAAGAAAGTATTCCGAAGTTGAAGAATTAACACTTGATATTCTGCAAGAGTTCATTGACAAAATTATAATTCATCATCGCGAAGAAATTATGGGAGAGACTATTCAGAAAATAGAAATTTACTACAAGATGATAGGTCATATTGAAATTTCACATATAACAAAACCAGAACACCAAAGCCTAATAAGAAGTTTTGGCAGAAAAAAGAAGAATGCATTGCTTAAAACAATACATTCTCTGCCCTTTGTAGCTTTGAGTAGTTATAAGGGGCATGGAGAAAATCAGTGATAATGAGACTTCAAGCCAACTACAATGTTTACAAATAAAATAATAATATTTTTTGCTTCTTCATATACACTTTCAAATTTTTCCCACATCATTAAGCTCAGATATACACAAATCAGCAAGTTCTTTGCTTTTTTGCTCAATTTTCAAAGCCAATTCTTCTGATATCTGTATTTTACTTTCTACGAAAGCCGATACAATTATCATAACGCCCAAAAGATTACCAACTTGGTCATTAATATCGTCTAAACTTATTTTGTCATATCCCAATGATTCATATGTCTTTCTTATTAATTCGTCGTACATAACCAAATTAACTTTTGTTAAATTTTTCGAACACTTATTAAGCGTATTTGCAGCCAATTCCTTTAATTTTTCTTCAGTTACGTCAAACTCTTTACTAAATTTGTTCATATCCAGTCCAGCTGTAACTTGTTCAAAATTAAACCTACTTAAATAATCGTTGTAAAGTATACCTGATTCTTTTACAAAATAACTATCCAAAGTACCACAGTCAATTACATAAGTAATGTATGAAGAATATTTATGGCCAAAAATATCTTCCAAAAATTTTCTCGTTTCACCGTCTTGAAAAATATGTATTTCAAAACCACGCACAAACCACTTTTCTTCTTTGGTTTTTGCAAATTTCTTCATCTCGGTCACAAACTTATTAGAATCTGATGCTATACCTATTTCATTATCAAACTTAAATCTGCCAATATCCGCATAAACAATACCTGATAAAAATGCTTTTTTCTCTCCTTCTGAAATATTTTTATCAAGTTTTTCGATCACTTTTTTTCCTATACTAAAATGAGCATTTCCAAACAAAGCATTCACCTTTCTGCTACAAAAATTGAATACAAACAACAGAACTGCTAAAGACACACATATTGTCTTTTTAATTTTTATTTTTCGTTTTTTTCCAAACATAAATTACTCCCACGCACATCACAAAGTATAAAAAAACAATATACAAACACAATACAATCAAAAGTTTGCAAACTTTACACAATATTAAAAATGGTACGGATAACCAATAGGGACTTGAATAAACTCAGTAATAATGCGGGTTTGAGCCAACTACAATGTTTACAATAAAGGCTATACGACACATTTTGATAAACTCTATAAAACAGTATATCACAAAAATTAAATTATTCAAGAAAAATCGTTTTGAAAAATTCAAGGCGATTTTTTTATTTACAGAAAAGGAGAAATTAAAAGATGGAAATATTTTTACTGATAGTTATTTTAATTCTGATTGGAATAGTAGTTCATCAAGGGAAAGAAATCCGTGAACTTGAAAGAAAAACCCTTGATGCGTTCAGAATTGTATGTCAAAAAATTAATACAAGAAGGGAAAGTAAATAAATGGAGTTGCTAGACGACAGAGTATACCTCGAACCACCTGATAATGAGGCAAAAGCTGTTTTAAAATGTTTTTTCTGCGATGAAGATATTTATGAAGGCGATGATTATTATGTTTTAAACGGATGTGACTGCTGCGAAGAATGTTTAAATGTCCACTTTAAATTTACCGCCGAAGCCATAGACTATGAAGCGGAAATGGCAGATTTAGAATATCACGATTTAAAGGAGTAATTAAATATGAATGAAAATAAATCAATTTTTGAAACATTATTTGAAATCAATGTAAACGAACATATTGAAAGGAAAAAAGATTTGACTTATCTTTCTTGGCCATATGCATGGGCTGAAGTCAAAAAGAAATATCCAACTGCAACATATAAAATTCATCAATTTGGAGAAAAGCAACTTCCCTATGTTTTTGATGAAGGTGTCGGATATATGGTTTTTACTGACGTCACGATTAACGGATTAACACATACAATGTGGTTGCCCGTCATGGATGGAGCGAACAAAGCGATGAAGTCTGAGGGTTACACCTATGACACAAAATTTAAAAAAGATATTTCCGTTGAACCGGCAACAATGTTTGACATAAATAAAACAATAATGCGGTGTCTAGTTAAGAATTTAGCTATGTTCGGTTTGGGACTCTACATTTATTCGGGAGAAGATTTGCCGGAGATTGAGCTTGAAAAAATCACAGCTAAAGATGCAAATATTTTAAAAAACACCGTGAGAAGTTTTGATGATAACAGTCAGATTTATGAAATGATTTTAAAGAAATATAAAGTTAAAAGTTTTAAGGAATTGACACAAAAACAGCGAGTAGAGATTTTAGAAGGACTTCAAGAAATATCTCGGAGAAATGAGGCTAAAAATGGAAATAAAATTCACAGTGCCGGGAAATCCAATGGGCAAACAAAGACCTCGAATGTGCAGAATTAGAGGGAAAACAATCACATATACACCAAAACAAACAACTGAATATGAAAAACTGGTTAGAGCAAGTTATACTGCGGTTTCAAAGACCTTTTTTGAAAAAGGTATACCGCTTATCATCAGTATAATTGCTCTTTTTTCTATTCCAAAAAGTGTAAATAAAAAACTGAAAAATTTAATGTTGCAAGGTGATATTTTACCGACAAAGAAACCTGATTCAGACAATATCATCAAGATTACTTTAGACGCATTGAACGGTGTGGCTTACCACGATGATGCTCAAATTTGCAGAATTTATTTCGAGAAAAAATATGCTGAAATTCCGTCAATAAAAATAACAATTAAGGAGATTAATTTATGAGAATAACTAAAATTTATGATGATAAAAAAGAGATTTATAGTGGGAATTGCTATGTAAACACAGTAATTTTCAGAGGCAGAATTTATGGAGATTTCAAAAAAGTCGGTCAAAGCGGAGTGAAATTTTCTCTGCAATTAAGCAACGGAAAAGATAAATCTACAGATGAATGGAACAAGCCGACATTTGCCGATTGCACAGCCTTTGGAGACGTTTCAAAGAAGATTTTAAAAGAATACAAGTCAAAGGATGAAATTTGGCTAATTCTAAAATATTACTCTAAACAGGTTGAGGGCAAATATTACAAAGGATTTATTGTGCGTGAAATTATTACTGAACAGGAAATCGAAAAGACCGGAGAAGAACTGCTCGATGATGATTTGCCATTTTAGAGGGGGAGTTTTAAATGAATGTGGATATTAAAAAATCATACTATGCAGTAATTCCGGCAACAGTCAGATATGATAACAATGTAGTCCCCAGTGCAAAACTTCTTTATGGCGAAATAACGGCACTCTGCAATGAAAAAGGCTATTGCTGGGCAACAAATGATTATTTTAGCAAACTTTATTCTGTAAGCAAAAGGACGATTTCAACATGGATAAAATCACTTTGCGATGCCGGATACATTTCAGCGGAATTTGTTCTTGACAGCAACAATCAGAAAGTAAAAATGAGATGCTTAAAAGTGGAAGGAAATTTCAGTGCCCACCTGATGAAAACTTCCATACCCTCACGAAAAAAAGTTCCTAACCCCCATGAAGAAAACTTCGCAGAGAATAATACAATTAATAATATATCTTCGTCGCAGATTTTTGAAGAGCCAAAAATCAACGACAAGGAAGCTAAAAATAAAAAAATTTTTAGTGCTAACAGTGACCCGTATTTACTGGCTCGATTTTTAGAAAAGAATATTGCTAAAAACAATCCGAAGTTTCCTAGAAGCGAATCACAACGTCAGCGTTGGGCTAAAGATTTTGACTTGATGATTCGCAGAGACAAAATTGATGCGGATGACATCGCCGAAGTAATTGAGTGGTGTCAGAAAGATAGTTTTTGGCGGAGCAATATTTTGTCCGGCAAGAAACTCAGAGAAAAGTATCAACAACTTAGAATGCGAATGGAAAGCAGGTGATGTTGTTGGAAATGCAAAATGAAGTAGCACAAAGTGCAGAGATGTGCGTTATAGGTTCGATATTAATTGATGAAAAAGCTCTGGTGAATGTGGTGGACACATTAAAGCCGGAGCATTTTTATTTTGATAAGCTAAAAGACAGCTATAAGGCAATTCTAGAGCTGTCGAGCGAAGGAAAACATATTGATTTTGTTTCGGTGCTGAAAAAGCTCACAGCTAAAGGAAATCATGACGAAGCAGAAACAAAGAAGTTGCTTCTTAATTGTGCTGAGCTTGTACCTTCTGTCAGCCAAATTAAAAATTACGCAGAGACTGTAATTGACAGCTCAAAGGCAAGAAGACTACAACAGATTGGAACAAAACTTGCTTTTGAGGGTGTTTACGCAGAAAACACAAATGAAGTTGCCGATGAGGTTATGGGAGAGCTTTATGACTTACTTTCTGAGCAAAATAAGAAGCAACTTCAATGCATAGACGATGTTGGACTTCAAGTTTTAGAAAATTACAAAAATGCAGATAAAGACTTTGAAAATCACTCTTATACAGGCTTTCCTAAACTTGATGAAATTTTGAAGGGAATGTCAGCGGGAAATCTTATAATTTTGGCAGCACGTCCGAAAATAGGAAAAACCGCATTTGCTTTGAAAATTGCCGCAAACGTTGCTAAGACGGGAAAAATGGTAGCTTTTTATTCTATGGAAATGGAAAGCTCTGAAATCTATGAAAGGCTTCTGTCTAGCACATCAAAAATTCCGATGAATACACTGATTGGCAGACGTTTTCAAGATAAAAAGAGGCCACAGTCTATCAGGGATGAAGAACTTTCACGGATTGAAAAAACAGTTTGTGATTTAAAGAATTTACCACTTAAAATCAACGATAAACCAAATATCTCAGTAAATGAAATTAGAACTCAGTGCCGAATGATTAAGAATTTAGGACTAATAGTTGTTGATTATTTGCAGCTCATGAAATCCACTAAAAAGCACGATAATCGAAATCAAGAAGTCGGAGCAATAAGCCGAGAACTTAAAATTTTAGCATCTGAACTTTCTGTTCCGATTTTGTGTTTATCACAGCTTAATCGTACTAACGATGAAGAAAAAAGACCGTCGCCATGCGATTTAAGGGATAGTGGAGAGATTGAGCAGAACTGCTCAAAACTTATTTTGATGTGGTGCATAGAAAAAAATTTTAATGAGCTTGGAGCTGTTCAATCAAAAACAATTGGAGTGGATGTAGCCCTCAACAGACGTGGGAATTCAGGTGTAGTGATGATGAATTTTAATGGAAATTATATGACTTTCACAGAGCTTAGCCAAAAATATGAAGAATCAAAAGTTAAAAAAAGTTGGAGACCACCTAGCGGTGGGGCATTTCGCACATAAAAATTCTAAAAATCAGCATTGTTTCGCATAATCAAAGAATATCAGGAAGGATGAAAATTATATGGATATAAAGCAAGTTAAAAATTTTATGGGCAAAATTGTTTATTACGACACAGGGCAAATGGACGTTCAAGGGTGCAGTATTAAAGATTTTTACTTAACCGCTTGTATTTTAAGACTTGATAAGAAAAATCGTTTTTATTACCAGGTTGAACTGCAAGATACAGTTTGTAATAGGTCTTTGATGATTGTCCCACTTGAAAAAGTTTTAAGCAGAAATGAAATTTGAGGTGTTTAAAATGACGAAGAAAGAACTATCACAGTTTTACTATTTGAAAAAGGAAATCAAGGAGCAACAAAAAAGGCTTGAAGAATTAGAGACCTTAGCCACAGCTCGTACGGCAAAAATAACGGGTATGCCACACGGAACAGGAATAAACGATAAAATCGGGAAATATACAGCTCAGATAGCAGACTTAAAAGCACTTATCAATAAAAATATTGAAAAGTGCTTTGATGAATTAAATAAAATAAATGAATTTATCAATAGTATTAATGATTCACTTATTAGACAAATTATAATATACAGATTTATATATGGATTCAGTTGGAATAAAGTTGCACATACTATAGGAGGTGGTAACAACGCTGAATGTTTAAGAAAAAAGATGTATAGATACTTAAAATATCATTAAAAATTGCAACTTTTTTGAAAATTTAGTAATTATTTGTTATAATGTTACTGTTTTGATATATAAGTTTTTGTATTGAAAATTAATTTATTTATTATTATGATATGTGTTCCTTAATAAATCTGAAAAAGTTAATATACTTTTCATTTAAACTATTTTCAATCTCAGAAGTAAAAGGAACATAGTCATCCGAATTATAATCGCTATGCCTATCTATATAAAATAATTCTTCTTTTAGAGGTACAAATACTAATTTAAAATTTTCAAAATCATCTTCGTCTAGTTCAATCGTTCTATGAACTCCCATAAGTTTCGAACTTTTAATATAATCAAAAATTTTCGTAGAAACCAATGAATAATCTCTATTTAATTTAAATTTATTTTCACAGTTAATTCTGTAGTTATTGGTATTAAAATGAAACTCTAAATTATGAGCAAAACAATTTTTGTTACCCAATGCAATCCCTCCTAACAAAGTGCAAATACAAACTGCAAATAACTTTTTAATATTAACCATTAAATATGCCTCCAATAATATTTAAAAAAAGTCTATGCGAGTATTATACCATTAAAAGGTTAAAAAGTAAATAATAAAACAAGGAGTGAAGAATATGCCAACAATACAAGAACTAAATAAAGCTGTAGAAGAAGCCAAGGAAGCTGTTTTAAAATTCGAAAAGGATAGAAAGAAATTTGATAAAACTATTAAGGACTATAAAAAATTACGAGATAAAAAATTTGATACACAAAAAAAGCAAGAATATGCTAGACTAAAAGAGAAGATAAAAGATGTAGAAAAGGAAATAATGAAATATAAAGCTGAAAAGGAAGATATAGAAAACTTGTATTTTCTTAATAAAGAAGGGTTTGAACAATTATGTGAATTTTTTAAGAAAACCAACGCTCAGATAACTGATATTCCTAATTATAGTAGGACTGATAGAGGTAGAAACTATGGCTTTAAAGATTTATTACGTAATGCAAATAGTGATGTAGGAAAGGCAAAAAAACGATTAAAGCCTTTGCAAGAAATTGCAGAAAAATATAATAGTGACTGGGAAAGAATCACAGATGAACATAAAAAAATCACAGATAATATAAAACAAAAAAATAATGAAATATTGAAATTAAGGCAACAAAAGGATGACTTAAAAAAACAAACTAATCCATATCCAAGTGCGAGCTTTGGATATAAAATAGCACATAGTGAAAAGGTTGATTATAAGTTGTATTTAACTAAAATTGACTTATTTTATAAAAATATTAGATACAGTCCCTATTTAAGTGCGAAATCATTAGATTACTACAAATTAAAACTTCAAAAGATAAAAGCAAGATTTGATAGAATTATAGATTTTATAGATAGTTATATTTTATGTATTAAAAATTTATTTGTTATTAAACCTAATGAAAAAGACTTTATAAATGAAATTGCAGATAACATGAAAGAATTAGAGCAAAAAGAAATGACTGCTTCATTAAAAGATAAGCAAGATTTAGCAGAAAAGCTTGGAATAAGTAAGTTTAGAGAATCAATAACCCAACAAGATGTTATAAATATATCCGATAATGGCACCGGTCAAATAAAAACGTCTAACCTGACAACCCCAAATTCAGCATTTGATGAGGGCATATACTGGCTAAAAACACCTTTTAAACAGGTAAGAGTAGAAGTAGACAGAAATAGCAACTTAATGATATATCCGAAGTCGAAGCGCGTTGCACCAACTTACGATGTAATTTCACTTAAATTAGATAGTATTTTTGGGGATAAAGGTAATAAAGAGGTTATTGAAAAAGTTATAGACCCAATAATCAATTATTTAAAGCAAACTGTACCAGTTCCGACTGAGGTTTTAAAGACTCAGAATTTGTTAAATAAAATAAAACCAATGAAAGCAGATAAAGCTGAACGAAATTTTTTAACAGATGAGCAAAAGGAAGCAGCAGCAACTCTTTGCGGAATACTAATGTTATCAGAATCACATCAATTTAGAAATCCAACACTTGGTAAATTTGAAAGAAGCAGTGTTAAAAGGGTTAAACAACTTGCTCAAAAAGGAATTAATAATCCATTTAGTGTGGTTTATGCGAATAAATCTGGAGAATACATAAATGCTCATGATACAACTAGTGATAGTCCAGATTATTCGAATGGTGGTCACAAGCAGACACGTCAATTACTAAGATATAAAGTAATTAATGGAGACATAGCTGTTAACGTACGAGATTTACCCTTATGGATACAAGACGAATTATCTACAGATAAGGACTATATACCAATTGAAAATTTAGACAATACTCAAAAATATAACTTTTTTGAAAAAGACAGAGGGCAGACTATAAGAGAATTTGTAGAAAAGCAAATGAATAGAAACATGAGAGACCAATATAAAAAGTTAAACAGAACTCCAAAAAAATAAATTTTGTCCCGTTTTGTCCGGTTGTATATGCTAAAATAATATTGTGATATAATATCTCATAGCCTTTCTCGGCGGAGTATCTAATTTTTAGGTACTCTGCTTTTATATTTAAAAAAGGAGGTTTTAAAATTCAAAAATCATGTAAATATTGTGGCAGAGTACACGATAAAAATTATGAGTGTAACAAGAAGCCTATCAAGCGGAAAAAGATAGACGATATTGTAAGGTTCAGAAACAGCCCTAAATGGCAGAAAAAACGAAAACATATCAAGGAGCGTGACAATTATTTTTGTCAGATATGTATCAGAGAATTGTATGGAACAAAGCGAAAGTACAATCACGAGGACTTGCAAGTTCATCATGCGATACCTATTAACTCGAATGAGAATTTAAAACTTGATGAAAACGATTTAATTACACTTTGCTCTATGCACCATTCAATGTGTGATAAAGGGCAAATTCCTTATAAAGAAGTTAAGAAAATAATTAATGAGCAGGGAATTAGATAATTGTACATTGTAAATTGGTCCATCCCCCCACTACCTTAAATATTTTCTGATAAAAACGCTCAACACCGACAGCCCCCATAAATTTACACCGAATTTAATAAACGTGAGTTTTTTGGAAAGGAAGACAAAATGAA
>OLIW01001944.1_pt1 | contig 16642 bp, 9 predicted proteins | sample 1601321 | NCBI WGS metagenome assembly OLIW01 (sample SAMEA2452114, study PRJEB22498) | human gut metagenome
GAATTCCTCTTCCCATTCGGATGGGGCGAGCTCTGGGGTATCGCTGACAGAACAGATTATGATCTTACACAGCATCAGACAGTATCTGGTGAAGATATGTCATACTTTGATGATGAAGCTAAGGAGAAGTATATACCATATGTTATCGAGCCTTCACTTGGTGCGGACCGTGTAACATTAGCATTCCTTTGCTCAGCTTACGATGAGGAAGAGCTTGAAGGAGGAGATGTAAGAACAGTTCTTCATTTCCACCCAGCATTAGCACCAGTTAAGATAGGTATTCTTCCACTTTCTAAGAAGTTAAATGAAGGTGCAGAAAAGGTGTATGCAGAACTTTCTAAGTATTACAATTGTGAGTTTGATGACAGAGGTAATATTGGAAAGAGATACAGAAGACAGGATGAGATTGGTACTCCATTCTGTATCACATATGATTTTGATTCAGAAGAAGATGGTGCTGTAACTGTAAGAGACAGAGATACAATGCAACAGGAAAGAATAAAGATAGCAGATCTTAAGGCGTATTTTGAAGATAAGTTCAGATTTTAATTAATAAAAGAACGGAATTTAAATCGATAATTAAAAGGAAAGAATTATGCTGTGTACTAAATGTGGTCAGGAATATGAGGGCAGTCAGTGCCCAAGATGTGATGGACCTGTTATATTAGTTAACAACAGTGATTATCTTGCCAGAAGAAAAGCATATGAGGAGAAGCAGGCTTTGAAAGAGAGGTCTGCTTCTTCTGATAAAAAAGAGGAATCACAGAGTGACTATGGACAGGCATTAGCAAAACGCGTGCAGGCGATAAAGAAGCAGAGCAGAAACAAGACAGAAAGTAAGAAGCAGAGTCAGAACAGAAGCAAAGCGGACAGCAGAAAGCAGGGACAAAGTAGCGGAAAAACAGGTGGCAACAGGAATGGTAATCAGGAAAAGCCACAGATAAGAATTGCACGACATAAAGTAAACAAAAGAATGAAAATGATAGCGGCAGCGCTGATAGCAGTAGTGCTTATTGGTGTCGCAGCATTTGGAATATACAAGCTTGCAACTAAGAAGAATTATGCTCTTTATGTAAGCTACAACGGAAAGATATATGATATAGCAGGGCTGGACAGCAATTATGTGTGTGATGAAAGTGATGCAATATTTGCGGCAGACAGTAAGACTTTCTATACAGCACAGTGGCCGGAACAGATAGATTCAGGTAAGAATATCTTAAGCGTTGCGAGTGACAATGGAAAGTATTTTGTTACGGTAACATATGATGAGTCCAACTCGTCTGGCAGATATTCAATGTACATATGGAGTAAGGACGAATGTGTTCTTGTGTCAGAAGATAATCTGCAGAAAGAGATTATGTATATCTCTGATGACGGTCTTGTTATATACACGAATATTAATATTATTAATGACGAGGGTTCTACTAATGGAACAAGCCTCGCCATGAGCAGAGTCAAAGAAGTTAAGAAACAGCCTGAGGCACAGACAACTCTTATAGAGGGTAATCTTAATAAGGCATATGTGTATGAGTCAAAGCACCTGATAGTATGTCTTACTAATGCAGGCTCATTGTATACATATGATTATGAAAAAAAAGAAAAGCCGGTTTCAGTTGCAGATGCAGTTATGCAGTTATGGCCGGTGTCAGAGAACATGACAGGTGTGTATACAGCGAATGCAGACAGCCTTAATACAAGAAAAGATGTGGATACATTGCTGTATTCTAAGAGTGATGGAGTATATTATTACTCATGCAAAGATGCATCTGCGTATAAGATAGACAGGAAGACAGACAATGATGCAGATTATGTATTTGATAGAGACAATTCGCTTATATACAGAATTTCAGGTACATCAATGACATCAGCACTTATCAGAGAAACTAAAGTGAGTGAGTATGTGGATGTTGATTCTATGACTAAGGAAAAGAATTACATATATAATTCATCAGATGGTCAGATAGTGTATGTTAATGCGAAAGGACAGCTTCGAGTAGTTGATAACAACAAGATTACAGACATTGCGTCAGATGTTAATGCAGGTTCATTATCTAAAGTGTATAATAAAAGTAAGGCTTTAACATATGTTTCAGGCGGCAGGCAGTACTATATGGATAACATTAAGAGCAAAGCTGTTGCAATTCTGGAATCAGATGCAGTTACAGATACAGAGGGAACATATTTTTACAAGAACCGAATCTATGCGTATGATGCTGATAATATTCTTTATTCTAATACACTGAAGGGAAATGATATCAGCAATATAGGCTACGTTGAAAGATTGTGGCTTGGAACAGAACTAAGATAATTGCAAATGTATTAAAACAGGTATAAGTTATGGATTTATTTGAATATATGCGTGAAAACAATAAGAATACAGAATCTCCATTGGCTATGAGATTAAGACCGGAAACACTCGATGAAATGGTAGGACAGTCTCATATAATCGGAAAGGACAAACTGCTTTACAGGGCAATTAAGGCAGATAAGCTTAGCTCAGTAATATTTTATGGTCCACCTGGAACAGGAAAGACAACTTTAGCTAGAATAATTGCTAATACAACAAGTGCAGAGTTTAATCAGGTTAATGCCACAGTTGCCGGAAAGAAGGATATGGAAGAGGTTGTTGCCAAGGCGAAAGACAATCTTGGAATGTATGGAAGAAAGACTATTCTTTTCGTAGACGAGATTCACCGCTTTAATAAGGGACAGCAGGATTATCTGCTTCCATTTGTTGAGGATGGAACAATAATTCTTATTGGTGCAACGACAGAGAATCCGTACTTTGAAGTAAATGGAGCTTTAATATCAAGGTCAATAATATTTGAATTAAAACCACTAGAGAAAGAAGATATCAAGACAATAATAAAGCGTGCTGTGTATGATGAGAAGAAGGGCATGGGAAGCTACAATGCAGCAATAGACGATGATGCACTGGAATTCCTTGCAGATATATCCAACGGAGATGCGAGAAATGCACTTAATGCCATTGAACTTGGAATACTCACAACAGACAGATCAGATGATGGAGTTATACATATAGATCTTGCAACAGCACAGGAATGTATCCAGAAGCGCTCGGTAAGATATGATAAAGAGGGTGACAACCACTATGATACAATATCAGCATTTATTAAGAGCATGAGAGGCTCAGACCCTGATGCAGTAAGCTATTATCTTGCCAAGATGCTGTATGCAGGTGAAGATATTAAATTCATAGCAAGACGAATAATGATATGTGCAAGTGAGGATGTAGGCAATGCTGATCCTAATGCACTGCAGGTTGCAGTGGCTGCGGCACAGGCTGTTGAGCGCATCGGAATGCCGGAAGCACGTATTATATTAAGTCAGGCGGCACTCTATGTTGCGACAGCACCTAAGAGTAATGCATGTTACATGGCAATTGATAAGGCACTTGATGTAGTTAAGAATTCAAAGACAGCGCCGGTTCCTGTACATTTGCAGGATGCCCATTATAAGGGCAGTGCCAAGTTAGGACACGGTGTAGGATACTTATATGCACATGATTATCCTAATCATTATGTCAGACAGCAGTATCTTCCGGATGCTTATGTGAATGAAAAATTCTATGAGCCGGGAGATATGGGATATGAGAGGGATATTAAGAAACATTTGGATAAGATTAAGTCGGAGGCATAGTTTCCAATGAGGGATTACATAAACAGACTTTCAAGAGGCAATTCAATTATCAAAGTACCAAAGCTGTCATGTAGTGAGGAACAGATTACCATGGATATTATGTGTAATACAGTTGCTACAGGAAGCTTTATATGTGATGCCACCGATAAGGTTTATGGAATGGTCTATGCTGATAATGAGAGGGTAAAGATTCTTTCAGAACAATTTGGTGGTACGCATATTATAACTGAATATCAGGTGGACGCTTCCGGACTTGAAGAAAATGATGAGATAGAGGGAACATTTACAGTAGTATGTAATGCCGGCGAGAAAAAGATACCATTTGTATTCAGATGTATGAAAGAGAATCAGGATGATATAAGAAATCATGTTAAGACTGAAGCAGTTGTTCTACACATTGATAACGAAGAGAATACAATTATACACAAAGATGAAGCAGAGCAGTTTGAATGTGTGCTTATAAAGAGTGGCACAGAAGAAACAGAGATTGATATATATGCAGATGCAGATTTTATTGAATTAGAGAAAGGCAGCTTATCAACTGATGATTTTGCAGGTGACAGGGCTGTAATTAAATATATAGTTAATCCACAGAAAATGCATGCAGGCAACAACTATGGATATATACATATAGTAAGTTATACGCAGCATTTAAAGATAAATGTAAGTGTTATATGTAAGAAAGCTGACGAATCGGAAGATTTTGAAGTCAGAAGAGAAGAAAAACTGGCACAATATAAGCTTACGAAGCTTTATCTTGATTTCAGAATGAAGAAAATCAAGAAAGAAAAATGGATTGCTGAATCTATGCAGACAGTTGACAGAATAAGGGGAATTAAGGGCACAGATGTATTTTATGATATTGTGCAGATACAACTGCTTATGGCGTCTGGAAGAGAGGAAACAGCAACACAGATATATAATAATATCAAGAAAGATATAGTAGGAAGAATTGGTGAAAATGTAGAACTTTACTGCTATTTTCTGTATGTTTCGACACTTATTGTGCGTGAAGAGGAGTATACGGCTCAGGTTTTATCACAGGTTAAGAAGTTCTTTGAGAATGGCTATGATACATATAGAATATTATGGATACTTTTTTACCTGAGTACAGATTCAGATAATAAGAGTATAAGACTTGTAAGAATAAAGGATGTAATTAATTCAGGATGCATAAGCCCTGTTATGTATATTGAGGCTATGAACATTATTAATGCACAGCCTGTTTTACTACGGGTGCTTAATCAGTTTGAAATGCAGGTTATTAATTATGGATGCAGGAACGACATTATCAGTGAGAAGCTTGCGATGCAGATTGCAGATGTTGTGGCTAATGAGAAGAATATTAATATTAATACTCTTATTATACTAAAAAAGATATATGATAAATATGAGAAAGACGAGATACTGACAGTTCTTGTAACCCAGATGGTAAGAATGGGCATGACAGGAGAAAACTGCTTTGAGATATATGAAAAAGGAGTATTAAGAGGCCTGAAAATAACAAGATTATATGAGTTTTATATTGCCAGTATGCCTAAAAAGACAGACAGGCAGCTGCCAAAGATAGTGTTGATGTATTTTGCATATGACAATACTCTTACAGATGCAGATAAAGCATTTTTATATGCAAATGTTGTAACGGGCAGAGATTCGTACTATAAGAATATCTATGAAGGTTATGAAAGAAATATAGAGATATATGTTTATGAACAGCTTAAAGCTGGCAATATCAGTGACAATCTTGTTGTATTATACAAGGCACTTCTTAAGACACAGCTTGTGTGTGATGACACAGGCACATTTGTAAGTAAAATGCCATATATGTACAGAATGCAGTGCTTTAGTGATGTGGTAAGATATGTACATGTCAGATATCCGCAGTTTACAGAAGAAACAGTATACGAGCTTTCAGGGGAAACAGCATATATATGTATATATGGAAGTGACTGCGAGATTACATTTGAATGTATTGACGGACAGATTAGAAAAGATACAATTGATTATGATATAGAAAAAGTGTTTGATATACAGCAGTATGCAGAGGTGTTTGAGGCTGCAGGTGATTATGGAAAGAACAATTCCAGAATAATTATGAGCAGAATCTGTGAAATGAGAAAGAATTCACAGTATACACAAGAAACACTTAAGCTGTACAAAACAATAAAAAAGGAACATGGTATCAGTGAACAGTATAAACAGCAGGTTAATGCCTGGATGATTGATTATTACTATCATTATTATGAAGAAGATGATTTCTGGCATGAATACAATTATGTTGATACAGATAATCTGACGAAGAAGGATGCGGGAAAGCTGATAGAGATACTTATAGATTCATCAATGTATTCACAGGCATATGAGATAGCAGGTATATACGGTTGTTGTATGGCAAAAGCGGCAAAACTTCTTAAAATGACTGACTATATTCTTACAAATGTATCAGACGGACATAGTCAGATTATTGATGAGGTTACTCAATATATATTCAGACATAACATTTATAATGAACCTGTTCTTGCCTATATGTGTGAATACTATAATGGAACTAATGACGAAATGTATGCTGTGTGGAAAGCAGCAGTTAATTATAATGTAAATGTATTGCATATGTCAGAAAGAATTCTTGCCCAGATGATGTATACAGGTGTGCATACCGGAAGATTTACAGAGGTGTTTGCTGATTATTATAGTAAGATTCCTGATATGCTTATAGTAAAGGCATATTTATCTTATAATTCACAATTCTATCTTCTCAGGCAGAAGAAGGCTAATGATATAGTATTCAGAGTTATAGAGGAGTGCATGGGGGATGGATATGGATTGCCAGAGTGTTGTTATGTAGCATGGCTTAAGAATCTGTCAAGAAACCCTGTTGCGTTAAGAGAAGATACATCTGAAAAAGAACTTGCACAATCAGTTCTTAATGAATTATGTGAACATGACAGAATATATGGATTTTTCAAAAAATTCAAAGGAATACTGGATTTACCATACAATATGCAGGGACTTACTATTGTTGAATACATAGCAGATCCAGATGATAAAGTATCTTTGACATATAGTATTAATGGGGCTGACAGGCTGGTGCAGGTTATGAAGTCTAACGGATGGGGAATATTTACATGCAGGTTTAATCTGTTTTATGGGGATTCATTAGAATATACATTTATAGTTAATGACAGCAATGAACAGGCATCTACAGAGCCGGTAGTCTGCGAATATAAGGATATTCCATCAGAGAACACAGATGGAAGGATTGACATGCTTAATGATTGTCTTGCAAGCAGACAGCAGCATGACCTTACAACATTAAGAAAGCTCATGTATAGTTACTGTGTTGAGGAATACGTCACAAGAGAAATGTTTACAATTGTCAAATGAGGATAGCAGATATGGAGCAGTGTAAAGGACTTATAGCAGGAATAGATATAGGATATAGTAAAATTCAGGCAAGTGTATATTCATATAATTCACGGAATGTGCAGACGGTAAAACTGACAGAGGATTCAAAGGAAAAGACCAGTCTTGCAAATGTTGTCGCTGAATGTATGCGAGCAACAGGTACATCACAGATTCAAAGCATATGTGTAACCATTCCCGATTATCATTCTGATGAAATATCTGCTGTCAGGGATACTCTTAAAAAATGTGGTGTATCAGATGGCAGATGGCAGGTATTAAGCAGAGTTGAAAGCTTTGCATATTATGCGTACAGACAGAAAAGTGAGCTTCATGCTGCTGGTGTGGCACTGTTTGACTACACAAGTGAAGGAATAAGGTGTGATTATCTTGCAGTCAGGAAGAATGACAATAGTAACTATCTGCTTCAGGAACATACAGGATACACATCTGATATATTAAAAAAAGCTGTGATAAGCAAAGAACTTGGACAGGCTGAGAATGAGTTGTGTACATTTGCAGAAGAGTATTTTTCTAAAAGACATGTTTCGGCGGCATATCTTACAGGTGAAGGTTTTGATGTTGAAAAGCTTCCTGAAAGATTTGCAAAGCTTATGGTTACGAGAAGAAAAGCATTTGTCGGACAGAATCTTTTTGCAAAGGGTGCATGCTTTGCGGCAATGGAGATATTGAAGCCGGAAGTGTTTAAGAATGTCATAATGCTTCTTGATAATCATGTGAAATGTGGTATAGAAATAGATATTTCGTCATATGAAAAGCCAATGAGATTCAGGCTGGTAAGACCGGGAAGTAACTGGTATACTGCCGGACGGACTGTAGAATGTATACTTGAGGATATGAGAAGCATTACATTTAAAATAATAACACCTGAGAATAAATATTATGATGAAGTTGTTGATATAAGTGAAATTCCATTCAGGGAAGGGAAAACAACAAGAGTATCTGTGAGCGTAAGCTTTACGGATTCTGACAGGTGTAATATTACAATAAAAGATCTTGGATTTGGCGAGTTTGTCAAAAGTTCAGGAAAAGTTATAAGCAAAGAACTTGTATTAAGAAGCTGAGAATGTGGAAAACATCAGGAAACGGAGAAATACAATGGGGAAAATAATACTGTGCAGAGGAAAGAAGGCAGATACACCACTGACTGTTTTACAGACAGGTGTGAAGTTATATACAGCAGAAGAACTCTGTTATTATATTTATAATAATATATATCTGATTGGACAGGATTTTATAGATGATAATCTTATCAGTTTTCTTGATGAAACCGGAGAAAAAGAGCTGGCAGAAAGAGTAAGGAAGCTGAAAGAAACAGGAGGTTCATTAGCACAGATATTTGTAATAATACTCAAGACAATAGATTATTATTCTGTTGCAGAGATTGAGCAGTTAAAAGAGATTCTTAATACTCTTGGAAAGCAGAGCGTATGCGAAAGGCTTAAAGCAAGAGGAGACGGATATCTCAATGCTGGATATTATTTTGCCGCGGTCAGATGTTACGAGTCAATTATAAAAGATTACAAGGGAAAAGATTTGTTGGCAGCTGATTATGCAAAAGTTTATCATAACCTGGGAACTGCCTATGCAAGAATGTTTATGTATGATAAAGCAGTGATATATTATGATGAGGCATATAGGACGGGTCAGCATGAGGAATCAAAAAAATGCAGTATAGCAGCTTTAATTATGGCAAAGAAGGATAAAGAACCTGTTAATGTTGATGTGGATGAAGATGAATATGTTGTCCAGAAGGAATTGGAAACTTTGATGGACAATGCCAGATATAGTGATGAATATAGGGAACTTGAGGATATTGCCAGATTAAAAGCAGATGGCAATCTGGCACAGTACAACAGGGCGGTAGATGAAAGACTTGACAGGTGGAGAACGGAATACATTAAATATAGCAAAACATTTTAAAGAATTGTGGTGGATATATGGGAATATTTAAAAAGGCAGAAAAAGAAATAATATATGATGATTACGATGATGAATCGTACAGAGATGAGGAACTGCTAGAAGAGGCAGAAAAAGAAAAAGCTGCCAATAAAATGTTTAATATATTGAATATATATGAAACATTTGACAAGAAGAATAAGAAAAAACATGAAGAACGCAAGAGCGGAGAGCTTGATGATAAAACAAAGGAAAAGCAGCAGCAGGCCAAGATAGAAGAAGAAAAATATGATCATCTGTTAAACAGTATGCAGGCACAGACGCTTATCAAGGCAGTTGAGAAATATGGAAAGGATGAGGAAGACCGCAAAGAGATTGATGCTATACCTATTGAGCTTCCAAAGGAAAAATCCGACCTTGATAAAATTGCAGAATATGCGATGAGCAGGAATATAGACAGTGTCAATATAAAGGATTTCAGTACACATGATATTGAGGTTTATGTAAGAGAACAGTGTGATATCATGGAAGAAGCAGCGACACATGTAGAAAATGCTAAAGCTGAGTATGAGGCTGTTACTGAAGAATATAATGATATACAGATTATGGAAGAAGCTCCCACACAGATACGTGATAAAATATTGAGTTGTGCAGAGACCATAGACAACATGATGGTTGACAGGCGTATTCTTAAAAGTACAGAACATAAGCTGTCAAATGCGGCATACAGGCGCATGGAAGCTGTGGAAAATGAAATGCCAGGTGGAATAAAGCTTTTGAAAGCATCCGAAGATTATTATGATACTGTTAAGAGAGATTTAAGGATACTTGAGGCAGAACAGCTTAATCTTAGAACTGATGCGGACGTTCTTGTTACAAGACAGATTAAGATAAGAAGGCTTGCGAAAACAGCAATCTTTGCGCTTGCGGCAGTGTTTGCAGTATTTCTTATATCGATGACACTTGTTCAAAATGACAGTGATACGGCACTTTTTATAGGAATATCTTTATTTGCAGCAATTCTTGCAGTTGGAATGTTTGCTTTATTAAAGGTTACTGAAAGAAATGTGATTATAACCGAAATAAAACTTAATAAAGCTACAGCACTGCTTAACAAAGTAAAGATTAAGTTCATTAATGCAGCAAATACGCTGGATTATGAATATACAAAGTTCGGAGTTAAAAGTTCATATGAACTTGATAAGAAATACAGACTGTACGAGGAGATGAAAAAAGAGCAGATTAGAATGCTTGATATGACATCATCACTTAATTCTGCTGAAAATGAGCTTGAGAATATGCTTAAGAATTTAGGACTTTACAATCCACATATATGGCTTGGAAGAGTGAGGGCAATCATTAATCCTAAGGAAATGGTTGAAGTGCGGCATGAAATAAATACTCGCCGTTATAAATTAAGGCAGCAGATAGAGTACAATGAAAAACGTATTGATGAAGCAAAGGAAAATATTAAAAAGATAACGCTTTCAAATCCGGCACACAGCGATGGTGCAATGCGCGTAATTGAAATGTATGAGAAGCGACATTCACGGGTTGCAAAATAAAATTGATATGTTACAATAAACAGTGGCTTTTTACGCATATGAATGATAAAAAGCGAAAGAAGTATGGAGGCTATAAGGATGAAAGAAAGACTTGAAGCAATTAGAGAAAGAGCTTTAGCACAGATTAATGAAACTGATTCGCTTGATAAACTGAATGATATCAGAGTCGCTTTCCTTGGAAAGAAGGGTGAACTTACAGAAGTACTTAAAGGTATGAAGGAAGTTGCACCAGAAGACAGACCTAAGGTTGGTCAGATTGTTAATGAGACAAGACAGGCAATTGAAGAAGTATTAGATAAGGCTAAGACAGAATTAGCTGCCAAGAAGAGAGAACTTCAGTTAAAGAGTGAAGTAATAGATGTTACTCTTCCATCTAAGAGGGATGAGTTAGGACATAAGCATCCTAATACACTTGCATTAGAAGAAATCCAGAAGATATTCATCGGAATGGGTTATGAAGTAGTTGATGGACCAGAAGTTGAGTATGATTACTACAACTTTGAGGCACTTAACATACCAGCTAACCACCCGGCTAAGGATGAACAGGATACATTCTACATTAATGATAAGATAGTACTCCGTACACAGACTTCCCCTGTTCAGGCAAGAGTTATGGAGAAGGGCAAGCTCCCTATCAGAATGATTTCTCCAGGACGTGTATACAGAGCAGATGAAGTTGATGCTACACATTCACCATGCTTCCATCAGGTAGAAGGTCTTGTAATTGATAAGGGAATCACATTTGCAGACCTTAAGGGAACTTTAGCAGAATTCGCTAAGGAGCTTTTCGGACCTGATACTAAAGTTAAATTCAGACCACATCATTTCCCATTCACTGAGCCTAGTGCCGAGATGGATGTAAGCTGTTTCAAATGTGGTGGTAAAGGATGCCGTTTCTGTAAGGGCGAGGGATGGATTGAAATCCTCGGCTGTGGAATGGTTCACCCACATGTATTCGAGCTTTGTGGAATTGATAAGGAAGAATATACAGGATTTGCCTTTGGTGTAGGACTTGAGAGAGTTGCTCTTCTTAAGTACGAAATCGATGACATGAGACTTCTTTATGAGAACGATATCAGATTTATAAAGCAGTTCTAAATCGATTCATATAGTGGTCTAACGACTGGAATAAGATAAAGTATATTTAAGGAGAATGACGATATGAATACATCATTAAATTGGATAAAAGCAATGGTTCCAGGTCTTGAGTGTACAGATCAGGAATTCAGAGATGCTATGACACTTTCAGGAACTAAGGTGGAGTGTTTTAATGCATTTGACAAGAACCTTGATAAAATCGTAGTTGGACAGATTCTCTCAGTTGAGAGACATCCTGATGCAGACAAGCTTGTAATATGTCAGGTTAATGTTGGCAGCGAGAATGTCCAGATTGTAACAGGTGCACCTAATATTGAAGTTGGTTCAAGCGGACAGAAGGTTCCTGTAGTATTAGACGGAGGTAAAGTTGCTGGAGGACATGACGGCGGCGCACTTCCAGAAGACGGAATTAAGATTAAGAAGGGCAAGTTAAGAGGCGTGGAGTCATGCGGTATGATGTGCTCTATCGAGGAACTTGGTTCTTCAAGAGAATTCTTCCCAGATGCACCAGAGGAAGGAATATATATATTTGGAGATGATGCTGTTGTTGGTTCAAGTGCGGTAGAGTACTTAGGACTTAATGATACAGTATTTGAATATGAGATAACTAATAACCGTGTAGACTGCTACAGCGTTATCGGTATCGCAAGAGAGGCTGCTGCTACATTCAGAAAGCCTTTCAATCCACCGGTTGTTACTAAGACAGGTAACGATGAGGATGTTAACACAATGGTTTCAGTTGATATTGAAGCTAAAGAACTTTGCTCAAGATATGTTGCAAGAGTTGTTAAGAATATCAGACTTGCTCCATCTCCAAAGTGGATGCAGCAAAGACTTATGACAGCAGGTATCAGACCAATCAACAACATTGTTGATATCACTAACTATGTTATGGAAGAATATGGTCAGCCAATGCATGCATATGACTATGATACTATTGCAGGTCACAAGATTGTTGTAAGAACAGCAACTGATGGCGAAAAGTTCGTAACACTTGACGGACAGGAGAGAACTCTTGACGCACAGACACTTCTTATCTGTGATGGTGAGAAGCCAGTTGGTATCGCAGGTATCATGGGTGGCGAGAATTCAATGATTACTGATGATGTCCAGACAATGCTTTTTGAAGCAGCTACATTTGACGGAACTAACATCAGAAAGACAACTAAGAAGATTGGTTTAAGAACAGACGCTTCTGGTAAATTTGAGAAGGGACTTGATCCAGAGAACGCAATGGAGGCTATCAACAGAGCATGCCAGCTTATTGAAGAGCTTGATGCAGGTGATGTTGTAGGAGGCGTGGTTGATGTATATCCTGACCCTGTAACTAAGAAGAGACTTCCATTTGAGCCGGCTAAATACAATGCTTTACTTGGTACTAATGTATCAGATGAAGATATGCTTTCTTACTTTGAAAGACTTGAAGTTGAATATGATAAAGATGCTAATGAGCTTATTATTCCAACATTTAGACAGGATCTTAACAGAGACGCGGATATGGCAGAGGAAGTTGCAAGATTCTTCGGATATGACAACATTCCTACAACTCTTCCTAAGGGAGAGACAACAATGGGTAAGATTTCATTTGAGCAGAGTATTGAAGATGCAGCTTCTGAGGTTGCCCAGTTTACAGGATTCTCACAGGCTATGACATACTCATTCGAGAGCCCTAAGGTATTCGATAAGTTAAAGCTTCCTGCTGATTCTGTATACAGAAAGACAGTTGTAATCTCTAACCCATTAGGAGAGGATTTCTCAGTTATGAGAACACTTCCAATCCACGGAATGCTTACATCATTGTCTACTAACTATAACAGAAGAAACAAGAATGTTAAGTTATATGAATTGGCTAAGATTTACCTTGCAGCAGATGATGTTAACGAGCTTCCGGACGAAAGAGTTGAATTCACACTCGGAGCTTTCGGCAGTGTTGACTTCTACTCAATGAAGGGTGTTATTGAAGAATTCCTTGAGAAGATTGGAATGAAGAAGAAGCCAACATATGATGCTAAGGCTGGTATTCCATTCTTACATCCAGGTCGTCAGGCTGATGTATATTACGCTGATAAGAAGATTGGTTACATCGGAGAACTTCATCCGGATGTTGCCGATACTTACTCAATCGGTGAGAGAACATATATTGTTGTTATTGATATTCCAACAGTTACAGAAATGGCAAGCTTCGATAAGAAGTTCACAGGAATTGCAAAGTTCCCAGCTGTAACAAGAGATATCAGTATGGTAATGCCTAAGGAACTTCCAGTTGGTGAAGTTGAGAAGATTATTGAAAAACGCGGCGGCAAGATATTAGAAAGCTACAACCTCTTCGATATCTACGAAGGAAGCCAGATTAAAGAAGGCTTCAAGTCAGTTGCTTACTCAATCGCATTCAGAGCTAAGGACAGGACACTTGAGGATAAGGATATCACACCAGTAATGGAGAAGATATTCAAGGATCTTGAGGCTGACGGAATCGAACTTAGAAAGTAATACAGACCCAGCTGTTGCAGTGGTCGGTAAAGGGGCGGCGTGTGGCGCCGCCCCTTTGCTTTGAAAGGAGTAGTACATGGATTTACATGATTTTTATTATGATCTGCCAGAGGAGCTTATTGCGCAGGATCCTTTGTCTGACAGATCAAGTTCAAGACTTATGGTGCTTGATAAAGAAACAGGAGAGATTGAACATAAGATATTCAGAGATATCGTAGATTATCTTAAGCCGGGTGATTGTCTTGTTGTTAATGACACTAAGGTAATACCAGCGAGACTTATAGGTACTAAGGTTGATACAGGAGCTACTATTGAAGTGCTTCTTCTTAAAAGACTTGAAGACAGACAGGATACATGGGAAGTTCTTGTTAAGCCGGGAAAGAAGGCTAAGGTTGGTGCTAAGATAAGTTTTGGCGAAGGCAAGCTTATAGGAGAGATTATTGATATAGTTGAAGAAGGAAACAGACTTATCCAGTTCACATATGATGGAATATTTGAAGAGATTCTTGATGAGCTTGGACAGATGCCGCTGCCGCCTTACATCACACACCAGCTTAAGGATAAGAATCGTTATCAGACTGTTTATGCAAAGTATGAAGGCTCAGCAGCAGCACCGACAGCGGGACTTCATTTCACAAAGGATCTGTTGAAGAAGATTGAGGAAAAGGGTGTTGTTATCGCAAGCGTAACTCTTCATGTTGGTCTTGGCACATTCAGACCTGTAAAGGTTGAAAATGTTCTTGAGCATCATATGCACTCAGAGTTTTATCGTATCGAGCCAGAGGAAGCAGAGAAAATCAATGCAGCAAAGAAGGCTGGAAAACGTGTCATTGCAGTAGGAACGACAAGCTGCCGCACTTTAGAGTCAGCATCTACAGAGGATGGTATTTTGAAGGCGCAGAGTGGATGGACGGATATTTTCATTTATCCGGGTTATCATTTTAAAATGGTAGATGCCTTAATTACAAACTTCCATCTGCCAAAGTCTACACTTGTAATGCTTGTTTCTGCACTTGCTGGAAGAGAGCATATTTTAGCAGCCTACAAGGAAGCTGTTGAAAAGAAATATCGTTTCTTCTCATTTGGCGATGCGATGTTTATTCACTAAGAAAGGATATTTATATATGGAAGAAACAGTTCGTTTAAACAAATTTTTGAGTGAAAAAGGAATTTGTTCCCGCAGTGAGGCAGACCGTCTTGTTGATGAGGGAAAGGTCATGGTCAATGGCGTGTGTGCTGTTATGGGACAGAAGGTAAGCAGTGCAGATGAGATCGTTGTGGACGGAAAAAAGGTCAGCACAAAGCAGGTTAAGCCAGTATTGATTGCAGTCAATAAGCCGGCAGGAATGTTGTCCGTTCCGGGAAAGGAGGAGGACAGAGATTCAGTCTATCACCACCTGAAAAAGAAGTATCCCGATGCCACCGGACCTATGATTGTACATCGCCTCGATATGGCAACTTCCGGATTATTGCTCGTAGCGAAAACGAAAGAGGTACATCAACATTTACAAGCACAATTTGCTGACAGAAGTATCAAGAAACGCTATACCGCTGTATTGGATGGGGTAACAGCAAGAACAGAGAAGACAGTATCAACGGAAAAGACAACACTACCATTTGGAAGAGCAGGAAGAATCAACCTTCCTCTCTGTTTGAATCCTCTTGATCGTCCCCGGCAAATCGTCAGTAGAGAACACGGGAAAGAAGCGATTACAGAATACCGGATCATCAGTGAATCCGAAAAATATACCCGGATTACTTTCTATCCGTTGACCGGACGAACACACCAATTACGGGTACACGCCGCCCATCCGGAGGGATTGGGTTACCCCATTCTTGGGGATGAACTTTATGGAAAGAAAGCGGACAGGTTATACCTCCACGCCGAATATATAGAATTCCGTCATCCCATCAGCGGAAAGATTCTATGCATACAGAAAGAGGCCGACTTCTAAGCTGCAACCGTGCTTGTGAACACCTGCTTTTTCAACCTGCGATAAACGTAGATAAATGCCGGCACGAGGAACAAGTCTGCCGCTATCCAAGCCATCGGATCACCGTAGCAGACAGCAACAAAGCCGAATGCAGGCACAGCGTAAATGCTGACAAGAATACGCGCAATCATCTCCGCCACTCCCGAAAACATGGCAAGATTGGTATATCCCACTCCCTGAATCGTGTAGCGCAGGATGCACAACAATCCAAGCATCGGGAAGAACATACAGGAGATATGCAGGAATAGCTCGGTATCCAACAGAATTTCCGTTTCTGACGGATCTACAAAGATCAACGCGAAATATCTGGCTCCCACCATCAGAAGAACGAACGTAAATGCCGCATAAACGATCATCATCAAAGCACTCGCCTTGATTCCCAACCAGATACGTTCCGGTTTCCCCGCCCCATAATTCTGTCCGCTATATGTAGCCATCGCAATTCCCAGACTTTCGAACGTACAGATAAAGAACATTTTGATTCGCATGGCAGATGTAAAAGCAGCCACACAC
>OLIW01001945.1_pt1 | contig 16638 bp, 13 predicted proteins | sample 1601321 | NCBI WGS metagenome assembly OLIW01 (sample SAMEA2452114, study PRJEB22498) | human gut metagenome
CCAGTCTTCCACATCCTTCTTTGTGTAAGGAATGATCACCGGCACGCCTGTTGTTCCGGAAGAGGAATGGATACGCACCACCTCTTCATCCGGCACGGCCTGGAGCCCTAACGGATAGGCCTCTCTGAGATCTCACTTCCACGTAAATGGGAGTTTCTCAAAGTCCTCCTGGGTTTTGATGGATTCAATATCGATACCTTTCAATTTTTCTTTATAAAAACACTCTTTTGATGTAAGCTGACGAAGGTTTTCCTTGATCATCTCAAACTGCAGTTCTGTCATCTTCATGCCTGTTCACCTCCTGCCTCGCTGATCGCGGCGCGCAGACGCGCGGGAAAGCAGGTCTTAGGGGCAAAGCGCTCCAGCCAGGCCAGCTGTTCAAGCACACAGCGCTGGTCATGATGGCGCAGCGCGCACATGCCCAGCAAATACCGATACATCATGCGTGAACGCAGCGAAAGCGATTCGATCACGATCATCCGGCGCAGCATGTTCATATAGGATGCGTCATCCTGTTCGCCCGATGCATGTGCGACAAGCAGCACACTGGTGTCCCGTGCCCGGCTGATCTGCAAGCTGACTTTTTTACATGCAAAGAGCAGCTGCTGTGCCTGCTGCAAGCTGTCCCTGGCCTCTCTGCTCTGTCCGACAAGCACTTGCATGACGCTCTGATTCAGCAGCAGCTGTATCCGCAGCGATTTCGGCATGCGCTGGCACAGCGCCCTCTGCAGACGATCGATTGCCGCTTGTTCCTTTCCTTCCAGCAGATCACAGAGCGAGAGCATGTTCTGCGCATCGAGCAGATCTTCCAGACGCTCTTGCTTCAGACGCTGCCGGGCTTGCCACGGATCGAGCTCATCATCAAGAAGGGAAACAAACTGATCTTGCACTTGCAGACGCAGGCGCGGCGCTGTGATGAAGACCCACAGCATGATGAGCGGCACTTCTTCCAGGATGAGCAGGATGGCCAGGGCCACCTCTGCGGAGGATGCGAATTCAAAAGCCAGAAAGCCGATCACAAGCATCACTGCCAGCAAGAGAAAGAAAGACCGCTGGCGGCGGAGCAGACGGTCAATCATGATATGCGCCCCCTTTCATTTCCTCCAGCAGACACGCTGCCTGATGGGCAACATCCGGAAGCTGGCATGCAGTCAGCACTTCGCACAGCGATATCGCCTGGTCTTGTTCTTTCTGCTTCATGGAGCGGATGCAGATGAGCAGCGCATACACGCGCAGATATGGCTCACGCAGCTGTTCCGCGCAGGCCTGCATCTCCCACAGCGCCCGTTCATCGTGCCCATTCTCCCAGCGCATCTTCCAGTCTTGCATGTCATTCAATGCTTTGCTGTCTCGATCTTCCAAGGCCAGCTGATCAAAGAGAGGCTGTCCTCGTACCATCTGACACAGCCGCAAGTAACAGCCAATGCGCGCCTTTATCCGCTGCCAGTCCTTCCCGTGTTTATCCTGTATCTTCGCCCAAGCTTCCTGAAGCATCCGGATGCCTTCCTCATGTTCTCCTTGTGCAAAAGCCTGGATGCCTTTGAGTTCCAGGAGCAGAGAAGCTGTTCTTGCTTTCTTTTGCACGAGCGCATCCAGCTGTGTCTTGGAAAGCACTTGTCCGCCGCGCACTTGTCTGGAGAGCTCGCCGAATATCCTGGCATCCTGGATCCGGATAAACACGATGAGGAAAAGCAAGACGATGCTGCCAAACAGCGGGTACAGTGACTGTTCAAGATCACCTGATTGACGCAAAAAGATATAGATCGCCAAAAGGACGATCAAGCTGAACAAGCACAAGATGCAAAGACTGCGGTATTTCTGCAAATATAACGCCATTTGCAACTCTCCCTTCAAAAAACGGGACGAGATCCCGTCCCTGATGATTTAATGAATGACGCGCTCTACATCATTCACGCTGTTGACCTTGCGCAGATTGGCGATCAGCGTGCGCAGATGTTCTGCATCATTGACGCCGACCGTCAGCTTCGTCGTAGCCGTGATGCCGTCTTCATTGACTTTGGAATCGACCTTGTTGAGCTTGGCCTTGCACTGCGAGACGACCGTGACGATATCGCTGAGCAGATAGCTGCGGTCGTTGGAATGCACGATTAGATCGACATCATAGTTCTTCTCTTCCAGGTCCTCTTCCCACTCGACATGGATGAGCCGCTGCTTCTCCCTGGCGATATTCGGACAGTCCGCACGATGCACGCGCACGCCCTGACCCTTGGTGATATAACCGACGACCTCATCTCCCGGCACCGGTGAGCAGCAGGAAGCCAGCTGCACCTTCATCGTCTCGATGCCAGGCACATGAATGCCGCAAGCTGACTTTTTCTTCGGCCGGGCCTCGGTGCGGTTGAACATCTTGAGCAGGTCTGCATTGTCGATAGGCGTCGTCACCTTGTGCTTCTGCAGCCGTTCCATGACGGCCTGCAAGGAAACCTGCTTGTTGGCGATGGCCACGAACAGATCCTGCACGCTGCTGAAAGACAGCGAGCCCATGATCTGTTCCAAACGCTTATGCGTGACATCCTCCATATTCCGCCGCCGCGCCTCATCTTCCAGTATCGCCTCGCCCTTATGGATGAGGTCAAGGCGTTTCTCACTTTCCTGCCGCTGGAAGAATGAGCGGATCTTGTTGCGGGCATGCGGAGATTTGACGATCTTCAGCCAGTCCTCGCTTGGCCCTGCCGACTGATTATTGGTGCGGATGCTGACGACATCTCCGGTCTTCAGCGGGGTGTTCAGCGGCACGATGGCGCCGTTGATCGTCGCGCCGACGGTATGATGACCGACCTCGGTATGGATGCGATAGGCAAAATCGATCGGCGTGGCACCATTAGGCAACGCGATGACTTTTCCCTTAGGCGTCAGCACATAGACATTGGCCTCGAAGATATCGCGCTGCACGACGTTCATGTATTCCAGCGGATCGTCACTTTCCTCATCGCTCATCATCGAGAAATCCTTGAACCAATGCAGCTGTTCCTCGATCTCCTTCTGTTCGCGCTCCTGACCGCCATACTGCGCTTCTTTGTAACGCCAATGCGCGGCGACACCTCGCTCGGCGATCTCATCCATCTTCTCCGTACGGATCTGCACCTCGAAGATATCGCCGTACTCGGCCACCTTGTGCATCTCGTACGTGCGGATCTGGATTTCAAACGGCATGCCGTACGACGTCATGACGGTGGTATGCAGAGACTGGTAATTGTTCGGCTTGGGTACGGCCATATAGTCTTTGAAGCGGCCGGGGATCGGGCGGTATTTCGCATGGATATAGCCCAGGATCTCATAGCAGCTGACTTCCGTATCGGTGATGATGCGGATCGCCAGCAGATCCAGGATCTCCTCAAACCGCTTGTTCTTCGTCACCATCTTCTTATAGATGCTGTACAGATGCTTGCTGCGGCCGAAGATCCGATAAGACATGATGCCATGCGAATGCAGCATATCGCTGATCTCATTGATCATATCCTGGACCTGCGCATTGCGTTCTGATTCACGCTTCTCCACCAGCTTGGCAATTTCAAAGTATTTTTCTCGGTTCAGGTATTTGAAGCTGAGATCCTCCAGCTCATTCTTGATCTCGCTCATACCTAAGCGGTGGGCGATCGGCGCATAGACCTCCAGCGTCTCACCAGCGATCTTCTTCTGCTTTTCTTCACGCATGTACTGCAGCGTACGCATGTTGTGCAGACGATCGGCCAGCTTGATCAGGATGACGCGGACATCGCGATCAGCAGCTTGCGGTGATTGCTGGCGAGATACTCCTTCTCATCCTTGAATTTCAGCGCGCCGATCTTGGTGACCGATTCCACCAGGGAAGCCACCTCATCCCCGAACAGCCTGGCGATATCCTCGGTCTCCGCCTCGCAATCCTCTACTGTATCATGCAGGAACCCGGCCGCGACCGTCTTGGGGCCGGTGCGCAACAGCGCCAACGTATATCCCACCTGAATGGCATGGATGATGTATGGCTCTCCGCTTTTGCGGAACTGCCCCTCATGCTGATCCCTGGCAAACAGATATGCTCTTGTGATCAGATCGATGTTTTCCGGCTTGTGTATATATTTTTTGACTTCCTCAAGCACTTCTTCAAACGTAACAGACTTTTTGTTGACCATAAGATCACCTCCCATTCAAGCGAAAAAGGTGAGCACTACTCACCTTCGTATGTCAACAAATACAAGACCTCCATGCCGGACAACGCATCCCGGCCATGCAGATCGCTGAGCTCGATGATAAAGGCGCAGCCCACCGGCTCCCCGCCAAGCTCCTTGATCATCTTTACCGTCGCTTCCACGGTTCCTCCGGTCGCCAGCAGATCATCGATGATGACCACGCGCTGTCCCGGACGGATGCCGTCCACGTGCATTTCCAGCGTATTTGATCCATACTCCAGGTCATAGGAGCAGGACAGCGTCTTCCGCGGCAGCTTATCGTGCTTGCGCACCGGAACAAAGCCGATGCCCAGCGCATAAGAAACCGGACAGCCGAACATGAAGCCGCGGGATTCCGGACCCACGATCACATCTGCTTCAAGCCTGCGGGCAAACTCGATCAGCTGGTCACAGGCATCATGAAAAGCGTCCCCATCCGCCAGCAGCGGCGTGACATCCCGAAAGATGATGCCTTCCTTTGGAAACCCCTCAATTGACGCGATATACTCTCTCAGATCCATACAATCCACTCTCCCCTTCAGGTTCATGTATGTAATTATAGCAGATTCCCTTTATATTTTCACCAGAGCGCGCATAAAAACACCATCTTTTTCGCATCCGCCTGATGTATCATGCTCGATCGATCTGAAAATGATGCGCTCGGCAGGATGATCAGGACGATGCAGACTCGTTTAACTTCCATTTATCGGATCGATCCCGCTTCCTCATCCGTTTCGTTCCGGTAAATGATGCGCTTAAGAGAGGCGAAAGTTTCTATGCCTTTTTTCTGATCAGCATAACTGACATCGTTCCTGAAACGATCATTAACAATAGCAGCACGCTCTCATGCTGAACTGAAGTGGGCGGTGAACCGATGTCCTCCGGCAGATCAGAAGGAGCGCCCAGGATCACCGCGTAGTATCGATGATCATTCCCCTGAAAGCAAATCGTCTCGTGCGCAGAATAGCTTTCCAGTTTTGCCGCATCGCCTTCGATCCCAAGCGAATAGACCGATCTCCCGAGCGTGTCATCATCTGCAATGGAGATCATCGCTTGATCGATACTTATCCGTTCTCCCTCGTCATCTTCAAACGACAGATCATAAGCCTGATGCGGCTCTGCTCTTTCATCCAGACAGGATTTGATCCACGCCCACGCATCCCGCTCAGAAGGATCGATCAAGATGACCTTGAATACAGCCGCATGCTCTGGTGCGTTTTCTGCCTTGATCAACGTTCCATCCGGCAAAGCTGCAACAGCTTCTCCTTGGCTGACCGGCACTTCTATCCACGCTTTGCTGTACCTGCTTCTGGCATAGACATCAGACTGCAAAGGATCCTCTGTAATACTTTCTGATTCAGCCGCTTGACACCAGATCCCTGATGAAAGTATCCACGCTGCCATAAGCACTGAGATGGTTTTCATCATGTATCTTCATTCCTTTCTTTTCATTTCAATAAAGAAGCTTCCTGCACTATGGTAAGTTTCCGGCTCATAAGCCATCACTTTCAGCACGATATTGGTATCTTGACCAGGAAGCTGATCATATTTTATGCTTTGCACATACTCGCCGGGCCGTATCAATCCTGTTTCGCCCAACACTTTCTCGTCATCCTCAATCATGCGGACCTTTATCCACGCTTCATTATCCACATCGTTAAACAGCCATATGTCTGAACTGTTTCCTTCAGCATTAAAGATTCCGCATACTTTTATCTGAAGATCATCCCCTTCAAACGCAGACCAGCCAAGACCATCTGGCACTTGCGGAATGCCCTGTTGTGCATTCTGATCAAATTCTGGTGGAATAAACGTCTTTTCCGACACAGGATAAGCCAGTGCCATGATCATGACGCAGATCGATAGCACGCATAAACATAAAGATAGGGGCAGCAGCATATTTTTCTTTTTCATTTCATTCCCTCCCTCATGAATGGCAGCCATCACTGACTGCTATTCATGAGGGATCAAAGCTATCGCCTTGATCGCCCGCACTTATTTGATGGTCACTGTAATATGACCGATCTCTTTATTTTCTGTTCTTTCTGGGAGCGTACCAGATGGCGTAACGGTAATGGTCTCCTTCACAGCAGTACCAGCTCCTCCATCTTCACCATTGTCTGCAGAACCGACAGTGAGATCATTTTCACTGAATTCCATATTCGTTGTTTCAAATCCCTCTGCCGCTTCATAAGAGGCTGAAGCATTGACATCCGTATTGGAATGGTTCGTGATGGAAATCGTACCCTTTACTTCTTCCCATCCTGCTTCTGTCGACCCTTCATACTGATGCGTATCCGGATCCCATGTTCCCTCATCAGCGCCATGATACGTAAAGGAGAGGCCTTCCCAGGCAATGTCAACACTATATACGGTTTCTGCGGAAGCGCCAGCTTCATACGTACCGGTGACCGGGCTGGAATCAGATCCTCCAGACCCGATGCCGTCTGCAGCATACACCGTTCCTGCACCTGCAAGCATCATGCTCAACGTAATCGCACCAATCATTTTCTTTTTCATTTCTCATCCATCCTCTCTTTTTTATTTGATTTCCACCGTAACTGTTCCGACTTTAGTAAAATCAGTTACAGATTCATCCAATTCTCCTGAAAGCGTCAATGTCGATGTCACTGAATCCGCTTGATCAAATCCATTTTCTACTCCGGCGTCCAATGCGGCCTGCGCTACGTCAAAGGCTCCATTCAATGATTCATAGCCCTGTGCCTGTTCAAAGTGAAAAGATGCGCTGACATCTACATTGGAATGGTTCGTTACGGTGACTCCGTTTCCGGATGCGGTCCAGCCTGATGTCGTATCTTCGATATAGGTGTGATCAGATGGATCCCATGTCAATGTGCCATCTTCCGTGTACGTAAATTCCATTGCTCCCCATGAAACATCTACGCTATACACCGCAGAAGAGGATGTATTGTCCTCATACTTGGCATGGACATCGATTTCCTGATCGCCAGTGCCCATCGTCGTTTCCTCCGCAAAGACCATGCTGCTCATGCTCATCATCATGGCCGCGGATAATCCAAAAGCCGTTAATTTTTTCATTAGTTTCCCTCCTCAGCTTTTTGTACATCTATTTATTCATTTACCTGAATCGTAACTGGGATCTCGGTATGAACGACCGCACGTTCTCCGCTTTGCAGATCATAGTAGAGCACGTTGAAATTCCCTTCATATGTGCCTGCTGAAAGCTTGGATGCGGCATCCTCACTGAGATCCAGCTTGGTCACTTGTTTGCCAGGCACCAATGTTCCGCTCTGCACGATGACATTGTCCTGAATCACCAGCTGAAGCACGATATCCTGATTCGATTTTCCCGGATTGGCAAACAGCAGCGAGACGCTTTTATCACTGATATCAATGCTCACTTCGCGTGTATAAGTCAGGCTGACACTTCCGCCTCCCTCCGGGACCTCCATCTTCTCTCCGCTGTCATCAGGAATCTCTTCTGCATTGGCTTCCTCATCGACCGGCGCATAATCTGGTGTCAGTTGCCCATCATCTCGGAAAAAGAGCGCCCAGATCGTTACACAAACTGCCGCCGCGCTAATCAGCAGCAAGACTACGATCAGGATATTACGGCCTTTTTTCTTATTGTCCATTTTTAATCACCTCCGATCCTTACCGTGACTGTACCGATCTGCTCATGCTGAAGCGGCCTGCCTGGTTTTCCTTGCAGTTCCAGATAGATCTTGCTCTCTGTATCAGGATCAATCATGATCGGCGCATCCACTGCACCTGCATCATTCTTGAACGAACCGCTGATTTCAGAAAACAGAGACTCATAGATGAATTCTGACCGTATGCTGGAATCGCCATTGTTGCGTACGGTGACAAAACCACTTTCATGATCATCCCATCCTTCGTCCTCATATCGATGCGTATCTGGATTCCATGTGCCTTCATTGTATGTATAATTCAACGCGCCCCAGCTGATGTCCACGCTTGTCGTTTCCTGCGGCAGATCATACCTGATCGTATACTCTTTATTTAACACGATCCTCTGCCCGGAAAGCGTCTGGATCTTCATGGTGATCGGCAAGGTGATCTCCCCGCTTTCCTTCAATTCCGGATTGATCCTGAACTTCACCTTAAATACTTCTTCACAAGGAGATGCCAGCGTTCCTTGCATTTTGGCAAAGAACAGCCTGACCAGATGTTTATCCGTATGATGTGATCCTGTATTTGATACTGCTGTATCATCGATGATCAGAGATTCATACGATACGACATCCAAAATGTTAGGATCCACATTCTCAATATCGATCTGAAGCCCTCTGATCTGATCAGACTCTTCCGTATATTCATCAAGCGAAACGATCATCGTCACTTCTTCACCAATCACAGCCTGTGCAGGATCGAGGTCAGCATGAAAGCCAACCTCTCCTGCCGCAAAGGCTACCGTACAACACATCGGCAGGATCATGAGCAAAGTCATCAATATGTATTTCAGCTTCTTCATTCTTCTGCCTCCTGTTCATCAAAAGACCCTTTATTGATATAGTCCACCTCAGCAAAATAATCAAAGAGATCGATATCTGCATTTTCGATTGCTCTGATGAGCGCAGCCTGCAGATAAGGACCGACCAGCTTGTCCAAATTGTTGATGTGATTCAGCATATCGTAAGTATCAAATAAGTCGATGACCGCATCGCCGTTGACATCGCCAAGCACGACGATCGTATACGGTGTGCCATCTAAGATCAGCTGGCAGCCTGTTCCCACATGCTCTATTTGTTCAAGCGGATCGCCAGACACATCGATAACCTCGACCTCATGGCCTAGATCCTGATAATGATCGATTATGGCTTTTGCGGTCGTTTTTTCGACTACGCCCTCAAGCTGATAATTGATCTTATCGAGGTACCAATTCGTATCATCAGTGATGAATCTTGCGACGAGATTTCTGTCACTGGTGATCTTAAAGGTCATGGAGGCATCTTTACTGATCAGTTCATGATCTTCATACCATCCTGAAAATTTGTGACTCGCAGATGGCCATGCGCTTAAAGATATTTCTTTCCCATATTCATAGGTTCCTGCACCACTTGCCGTTCCTGACCCTTCAACCGTAATATTCAGCGTGACCATAGGGTGAACCGGAGCTGCATAAGCATATGACGCATAATGTCCAGAGCTTGCCAAGGAACGTACATATAAATAGCTGAACTCCTCTTCAGTCTCGATCTCATATGTCATGCTTCCAGCTGGAATCTTGTTCTCTAATGCCTGACCATAAGGATATACACGAGCATCATTTGCAAAGACAAACTCATAATCCTGATCTGGATCCAGTCCTTCGATGCGATAACCACTTTCTGTTTCGATTGCTTGAATACTGCTGGACTTCAAAGAAGGCACACCATAGATCATGATCGACGTCGTCTGCTTTTCCATCGAATCCTCGATGTCGACCTTTCTTACCTGAAGTTCGATCGTATAGTATTGCAGTGCAACAGATATCGGACCGCCTGAACATGTGGTCCATGTCGCTCCGCCGTCGATCGAATATTCATACTAGCTGCTAAACGACTGCATTGTCTGTCCCTTGAGATAATCGAATGTCACGATCGGCGCAGATGTACCAGACATATCTGAAGTAACCGGATTCTTTAACAATTGCACTCTCAAATTAGAGATCCTGTCCTCCACAAAGTCACGCCAGAGCACCCAGCTGTTCGCATTGACTGCACCAGACATATCTTTTACTGCCAAGAACAGCTCTTCACTGTCGATCGACCCAGGAACAACTTCATAAGAAATACCAAATGAAGCGACCTGTGACTCTCCGACTGCGCGGACATTCAGCATATAGCTCAGCAATTGCATATAGATCTGTGCATTTACTTCCGACTTATCATTACGGTAAGTTTCTCTTGCCTGCACGATTCCTGTTTGCATGGCCTTAGAAATATGGGAGACGAAACGAATGTTATCCGCGATATCCAGACGCTCACCTACATTAAAGATGCTGTTGCCAATCGAAGTGGTCAGGTTACAAACTTCCTTTATCGCCTTTACCATCGGCACCGCGGAAAGCCCTACTTTATCCATCGCGGTGTTAAACGTGAAATCTGCAGCTGTCCATAATGATTCCTCGACTGCGTGTTCGAAGAATGATCCCCATACATCCAATTCGAGCATTTTCTGCTTCAGATATTCTGCAGTATCGGCTACCTTCTTCGCATCCTCTCTTGACCCTTTCAACCCATCGATCAGCGTATCTAAGAATAATACATAGCTTTCTCGCTTAGCCTGGGCCAGCAGATAAACGCTGACATCCATCGATGTCTGCTCTGCAGCTTCAACGATCGCCTGCACTTCTTTGACGCCAAATCCAGCCATCGTCCACACCGTTTTGAATGAATCCTTCACATACATTTCCCTGAGCATCTCTTTCTGTTCTTCCTCTGTCAAAATATCCAGGATCGCTCTGTCTTTCAACTCTAGACTTTCTCTCCAGGCCTTCACCATGAAATCATTAAAATTAACATCACTGCCATTTTTCTTCTGTGCCAAATAAGATCCGATGCTGCTGAGATCCCCCATCGTCACATGTCTGACTCCATCTGAAAGTGACTCACTGATTTTCTCAATATAATATGACAACTTATCTTCTGCAAATTTGTCGACATTCGATTTCACATACTTGGAGACGATCTCTGACCAATCCCCTGCACCCTGTCCTTCCAGCCATTGGGTAAGGCCTTTGCTCCAGTCAAGAATGACCTTCAACAGCATGTGATCATCTTTTTCTGCGCTGATCTCCATCATATCCAGGATAACGACCTGGATCAATTCATCATCATCTTCGCCAAATAAGGATTCAAATCCTCCGCCTCCGCCAACGAACTCAAGCAAGTTCCAGAGCGTTTCCTGATTGTTGCTCGGCAATCCATCGATCGTCGATTCGAACATATTCCAGTAGATATAATTCTCATTGTTCATCAGGAACTGATATGCGCCCTGATTATCCGTAAATGTGAGATCTGCTTTTTCCGAAGCATTGATCACAGCGCTGAGATTGCTCTTGAAATAAGAAAGCGGACGAGTGACAATCTCAAATTCTATGCCATATGTATTTTCCATTTCATAGGCAAAATCGACGAGCTCTTGTTTCTTTTCTGTGTATAGTGTCTGATCGACACACATGTAATGTCTGTTGAGCAGATACCCTGCCGGAAGGACATCGATATCTCCTTCCAAGCTTTCGGCAATATCCAAACCGTCAATATCTTCCGCATCCAGGATAAGTGATTCAACGACATTCGCTCCCGTTTCATCAAACAGCTGTGTCTCGATGATCGTATCCCCGGTTTCGATCCGCGGGCGATATATATCTATTCGGCCTTGGTTTTGCAAGGAAACATTGTAATAGAACGTACCATGATCCAATTCATCCGGAATCTCCATCTTCATCTTCAGATTAGAGAGACCATATACCTCAATTGGTTCAGTAGACAAAAACTGCGTATATATCGGCTCATTAAATTCTGACAGGATGCCCGAATAATCCGCCGAAAGCTGATAAGAACCAACTTGATCTCCACGTAAGATCCACGAAATCGTCTGGGAGGCCTGTCCCTTGATCTCTGCGATATTCACCTGTGCAGCGCTTTCTGTTGCCGCCGTTTCCACGATGGAAAGTCCTTCTGGCACATTCAGCTCGACCACATTATCCAACATTGAGAATTCGCTGCTGGCATTATTGATGATATGCAGATTGACATCGAAGAACTCCTTTAATGCTGAAGCACCGACCGGTATATCCAGATATGCGATAGAAGGCTCAGACGAGAAAACATAGTCTTTGCCAGTGTTGCCGCCCAGACCTCCTGGATCCAGCACCACCGGAACGATCTCCCGTTTACCTCCATCAGAAGTAGTAACGATGGTCGGCTTTGAGATTGTCTCCCCTGTTGTCTGATTGTACTGGAAAGACGTTTCAATAGTATCCTTTCCATAAGTCAATGCAACATTGATCTTAACGATATACTGGTTCTCTGGTTTAGATACATCAATGCCTGCGGCAATGATCTCCTCAAAGGTCATCCGCTCAATCTCAAACTGTCCTTCGATCATCACATGATGGATCAATGTCATCGAAACATCTGTCTGCTTGCCAGACTGAATGATGATCTCCTTCTTCACCGGCAGCCATTCATTATCCGCGATGACGCATCCGACGGTATGTTTTCCAGCATCTGCTGTAAAGCTGACATAGCCGCTGCTGTCTGTCACCTTGATAACCTGATCTTCTTCAGCCAGATCAAAATACACTGGAGCGCCAGGAACGGCCACGCCATTTTCATCCACGATGCGTATCCTTGCCGTACCGATCGCGGAACGTTCCTTTACCGTGACTTCCTTCTCGATCAATGACTCATTTCCATCGTCATCTGTGACCGTCAGCGTAATGGTATATGTTCCCGTTTCCTGATACACATGCACAGGGTTTACCTGGGTGCTTTCTGTGCCGTCTCCAAAATCAAAATGATAAGATACCACTTTAGAATTATCGCTGGAATCTGCAGCGCTGATGCGATATTCTACCCCGACCTCCATCGTGTTGTCACAGGAAATCGCGGGTTCTGGCGCGCTGCGGTCTGGTATGCTTACCGCGTTGGTGACGAGCGATGCGACATTGCCGCAATCATCTACCGCATCGATACGGTAATAATACGTCGTCTTTCCCAAAGAGAGATTATAGTCATGACAAGCATATTCCTGCTGGCCTTCTACTGCCTGGCGCTGCGAAATCAACTGATAAGAACCGGTTTCTCCCGTTTTGCGATAAACACGGTATCCGATCAGATCGCTTTCCTGATTGCTGCGCCATTGGACCGTAACATCCTCATCGCCATAATATGCGCTGGCTGTTGCAGGCACAGGCGCCTGCGTGTCTACGATGAACGCTCTAAGCACTTCACTGCTTTGATTTCCAGCATGATCCTCCGCAGAAATTCGAACATACACAGTATCTCCGTGTTCATATTGATCTACCGGAATCGCCGTCTGTACCGTTCTGCTGTATTCTCCGATACCGGTAACCGCATAAAGCTTTTCATATGTCAGGCCATCCTCACTGGTCTCAATGAGAATCGAATCCAGCTCCTGATTATCCGCGGCCAGAACACTGATGGTCTTATACCCATTTCCAAGCCTTGTACCGTTTTCCGGATATACGCTGACAATTTCCGGAGCCTCTGTATCTGCAATCACTTGTGCGGAAACGGAAGCCGAACCCATGCTGAGATTTCCAGCCAGATCAGTTACAGAAACATAATAGTAATATGTTTTCCCTTCTTCAGCCGTACGATCAATATAATTCAATGTCTTTAAACCAGTAGCAAGAGGCGGATAGTTTCCCCCTTCTGTTTCAGAACGATATACATTGTATGTATTCAGATCCGTTTCTGCTCCCTGTTCCCATGAGATCTCAATATAGCCGGAATGCCCCTCTGCCTTCACTCCAGCAGGCGGATCCGGAGAAGTCTTATCCACCATATGCTGTACATATGGCGCTTCATTACTCGTATCACTTATGTTTTCTGCGGTATCCATAGCAATACCGCGAACATAAAGAGCTCCTTCTTCATATTCTCCTAATCCGAGCAAATACGTCATCGTGCGAGTCTTGGATATATTCTCATACGTTTCTGTATAGATGTCTTCCCATCGTGCCCCATCACGAGAAACTTGCAATGTAAGAGATGCCACATTGTATTCATCCTCTGCTGTGATGCGGATATCGATTTGTTTTGAATAATACCCAGAAGTCGGACGAATCTTGGTAATCACAGGTGCTGTATCATCATCCTTGGTCACCGCCTTCATGTCATCAGAAGGAATTCCCCTGTTTCCTAAATGATCATACCCAACAACACGATAGACATATTCAGAAGATGGAATCAGATCATAGAGATTATAGCCAAGCGTATTGTACACGTCAGATACTTTCGTATATGTACCATCCTCATTCCGTCTTTCGACCCGATAATAACGAATATCCTCATCTGAAACATTGTCCCAACTGAGCGTAATCGTTACCGACGTACTTTCATAAGCCAAGTTTTCTACTTTAGACGGACCGGAATTGTCAATAGAATACACATACGTAAGCGCAGAACTTTCATTGCCGACCGCATCATAGGCTACGCCCTTGATACGGACTTCTCCATCTGCAAGCTGAGTTGAATCAAATTGAATCTTCCCTGAAGCGTTTGCTTCACCGATCAGCTTCCACGACTCGCCATCATCGATCGAATAGAACAGCGACGTTTTTGTCACAGACACATTATCTTGCGCACTGACCGTAAAGTTTACCTGTCCCGAAAGATAAGATGAATTCGCAGGAGTGATCTTCGTCACGACCGGAGCCTCTGTATCATCAGCCAATGTAGCACCAACTACATCAGATGGCTCGCCCTCCCGACCGAATTCATTGACACCGACAACATAGTAATAATATGTCTGATCGGCTTCTACACTTGTATCGGTATACGCAAGAATATCTCTTCCACTGATTTCTTTCAGTAAGCGATACTGTTCTTCTCCCGCAGCTCGTCGGTAAATCCGATATGTCTCGGTATCCACTTCACCAGAGATCGCCCAGCTGAGGAATATGCCATTTACATCGCTGACCGCAGAAACCCCAACGATCTTTCCTGGTCTGCTTCGATCAATAGAAACAGTTTTTCTCATTTCAGTTACTGCGCCATCAACATCTTCAAATACGAATACAAGAACATATTCACCATCTTCAAATGCAGTAATATCCCAATCAAAAGTATACGTAGCATATTTGCCGGAGATATAGCGGAATTGTGCATCACCAAGATATAGACGTTCATGATCAACGACATAATACAATTTTGCGCTGTTTGTTTTCCCCTCAAATGGCTCATGATTATCATTATTGTCCATCACGATCGTAAGCGTAGAATTCTCATCACTTACCTTATTCAAACTATGACCAGTTTCAATACTGATGACTTCTGGATTCTTAGGCACAACTGAAATTTCTCCAGCACCGGTCAGATTACCATTTTCCGTATAACCACGCACAGTATATTGGTAAGTCTGATTCGTTTCCAGATTACGATCAGTATAAGTCAGCTCGGTTGTTCTTCCAATCTCTTCACCGTCACGATAAACAATATATCCGATTACTTGATCATTCAGATGCGCACTCCATTTTAATACAACAGAATGACTATATAATTGTGAAATATCAAAATTAGGTACACGAGGATTCAAATAATCTGAAGAAAATTGAACAGAATCTCCAACATATTTAGAATAAGCAGAAACATATGCATCATATGATTCACCTGGCACATACACCGTCTCCAGCTTGCTCATATATGAAAACGGACTGTACGAAGAATCGCTGATATACGCGGGTTCTGGATTCATGAACGTGATCTCTGTCACATTTATACATCCATAAAACGTCAAAAAACCATGTGTTCTCAACCCTTCTCCGAATACGATGCTCGTGATGCCGCTCATATTCTGAAATGCTTTCGTTGGCAAACTTGAAACCTGATCAGGGATCACCAGTTCCCCAACTATATTCTTACAACCGTCAAACGCATTATAATTTATCCTTTGTAATGTATCCGGAAGTTCGAGCCTTCCATTGAATCCCTCACATTGGTAAAAAGCTTGCTCTCCTATGCTCGTTACCCCTTCCGGAATGATCAGATCTCCGGTCAGCTTTCTACATTGATAAAACACCAACTCTGATATGGATGTCAATGATGTCGACAGCTTTAACTCCCCATCAAGAGATGTGCATTGATAGAAAGCATGCGATCCTAAAGACGTCACGCTGTCCGGAATGATCAGATCTCCTGTCATTCCAGTGCATTTGTAAAATGCATAGCTTCCGATCGTTTCCAATCCCATTGGAAACTTTATTCCCTTTAAGCTCGTGCATTCTCTAAATGCGTTATCCTCTATAGCTTTCAATGATGCCTCTTCCGCAAATGCTACGCCCTCTAATCCTGAGCACCATCTAAATGCATTGCTGCTTATCGTTTCTAACGTTTTGGGCATTTCGATTCTTACCAACGCCCCGCATCCTTGGAACGCAGAGCTTCCTATTGAAACTAGGCCGGACGAAAGCTCTATTTCTTCTAAGGTGCTGCATCCTGCAAATGCATATTCTCCTATGCTTATCACGCTATCCGGCATCGTCACTTTTGTCAGCGTAGCGCAGTTCTGAAATGCGGATGATCCGATCGCAGTTACTCCTTCTGGTATGTCAACTTCCCCGCCTTCACCAAAGTATGCGGTCAACACTCCCTCATCGATCTGAAAATCACCTGTGCTTCCAATACTTCTGAATCTTGCAGTTGCCGGCAGATATGATTTGTATGCTGCTGAGTACTCACTATATGATTCACCTGGCACATACACCGTCTCCAGCTTGCTCATATATGAAAACGGA
>OLIW01001946.1_pt1 | contig 16629 bp, 14 predicted proteins | sample 1601321 | NCBI WGS metagenome assembly OLIW01 (sample SAMEA2452114, study PRJEB22498) | human gut metagenome
GAACAAAGTTTAAAGATATTATAAAATTGTATCAATTTGATCAGGAATTATCTGCTTTGATTTTTTCAATGATTTCTAAGATTGAGGTTGCTTTGAGAGTGCGATTGGTGGAATCATTACTTGTGCACGGAGAACCACTTGTTTTGCAAGATTCATCAATTTTCAAAGAGAAAAAACGATATTGGCAGAATATGTCTACTGTAGCATCAGAAATTGCTCGATCTAATGATGTGTTTATAAAACATAATTTTGATAATCATGATGGAGAGGTGCCTGTATGGGCAGCTGTTGAAGTTCTTTCATTTGGTACGCTATCGAAGATAATTAAGAATTTGAAAACAGGTACTGGAAGCTCGTATTCTATATTAGCGGCTAATTACCAATATAAATCAAAAAAAGGAAATTTGGTAAATCCATCACAGAAAATGCTTGCTTCATGGATACAGGGTGTTTCTGTATTGCGTAATATGTGTGCTCATAATTCCAGAATTTATAATCGAACCATACATACCACACCAGAAATTCTCGATGTAGATAAAGTCACACCACCGCCGGTACATAATGGTTTGTATCAAATCCTACTGGCGATGAAGTATCTGCGTTCATCCGATGTTGAGTGGACAGTATTTGTAGATGCTTTTGATAAGCTGATTCAAAATAATATTGGTGTAGTCAGTCTTACAGCAATGAATCTTCCAGCGGATTGGAAAGCACATTTAAGTGTATAAATGCAGCAGAACTGCATAAAATAGTAAAGCAGACCTAACCAAGCATTTTTGCTCAAACCGGTTAGGCTTTCGGCGGAGTGTTACGATAAGCACTTCGCCATTTTTTATGGTATAATATTCTGAAATAGTATCAGGTAAATAACTCCACCTTGAGTAAACACCTCTCGGTTGAGATAATTGAAAAAATGAAAAAGTTTACAACTTTTTCATTTTTTTAAACCGAGGAGGACATTCCAAATGAATACACGTTTAGCAAAACGAAATTATAACATTCAACAATGGAAAACCATCATTCAGGATCGTAACAATACCAATCTGACAGTAGATGAGTATTGCAAACAGAGTGGACTCAGTAGCCGTCATGCATATTTATACTGGCTTCGAATCATTCGTGAGGAAGTACTGGAACAATCATCTGAATCCGGTTTTGTTGAGTTAAACCTGCCGGCAGAAACGGACTCCAGATCTCATCCGATTTTGACGATCTGATAGGATATATTGGAGCATTAAGTAAATGGAGTATTTTTAAAAAGCGTCCGAAAATAGGAGCAAAAGCGAATACTTATTCTTCAGGCATACAGATGAAGAGCAACATATAGGATTTCAATTCATTTTAACAGGATTATTGAGTGTGTATTATGATGAGACGAGAAACTTTATCTCTAGACCGGGATTTACAGCTTTTCCCTCATATAGAAATTGTGATAAAAAATTAGGTGTGATAAAAACAAAGGGTATGCGTTAAATAATGAAGAGGGATAAGTTTTGAATGGCTTATCCCTTTTGCTAATATTATGAGAAATGTTTCTTTATCTGATTCATAAAATTATGATCGCCGTAGTCTTTGGCTATATCCACAATATCGGATTTTGAATAATATGATAACGTGTATTTTGTAGTAGCTTGTTTGTGCTTTTTTAGCAAAGTGGTAGCTTGTTCGTCAAAACCACCTAATGACCAAATTTGAAACTCGTATTTTCTTTGAGGGTAAGTGTTTTGCAGCCATTTCTGAAATGTTGGTACAATTTCAGATAACCATTTTTGGACATATTTAAATGATAACGAGGATTTTGTTGCTTTACACTCAATAATAATAACTTTATTGTCTTTGCATACAAGAACATCAACTTCGTTTTGGGTTCCTCTATCATTGGGGATAAGCTTGTTCATTTCAATATATGACACGCCTAGTTTGTTATAGAAGGAACCAACCATGTATTCAAATAAGTCTCCCATTACATTATTAAATCGTCCTTCGTTTTTTGCAATGTTTTCAAGTAGTAAGTCAATTTTTGAGGCATCTTTTAGTAAGATGGTGGTTGCATTTTGAAAAACATTATATATATCGGAGAGAAGGCTGGTATAGTTGCTGTCATATATATTAGAGAGTATTCCGACAAATATTTTCTGTTCTTTCAATAGTCTTAATGCATCGGGTTCAACATTATTAACAAGTAATACGGGAAAGAAGTTTGGAACATTTTTAAAATGTCGTATTATATTTATTTTTCCAATAAAATAAGTAATATCAGAAACGGAAATCGTATCCTTATAAATGACATCAGCAACTAAAAAACCAGATTTTTGTTCTAATTGATTATATATTGGTTGTACATATGAAGGACATGTTGCGTTCCATTGAAAATGGGAGAACTCAGCAATATCGGGAAAGATGGTGGCTGAATTATAAGCAATCAAGTTCAATTTCGCGGCCCATGAAATAAAATCATTTACAATTATTTTACATATTCTGTTAGTGCTATTATAGTGTGTAAGATCGAATGTGCTTCCAGAATATAAACCATTTAAAATGTAGTATTCGGTGTCATATTCATAAATTATTTCAGCTGTTAATAAATCAGCTATGTTTCTTGAAAACAGACGATGTCCTTTGGTTTTCTTAATAGGTGAAGTGGAATAAATTGCAAATGAGTTTTTGGATATAATTCCATAATTATTTTCTAAGGCAATTAATAAAGGGGCTACAGTGGAAGAATGTTTTTTTAGCGAAGAATACAGCACTTTTTTGTAACTAGATGTATTATATTGTTCTTCCAAATAGCAAAAGATTTGATTCTTTTCAAATGGAAAATATTTAATTTTTTGAATGGGTGAGCGGGCGCGGGATATTGCTTTCCTTGCGGCCTCATTACTAGCATTGTATTTCTTTTTATATTTTTTGGCTAAATCCCCAGAAAGCATAGGACCATATTGCTTTAATAGAATTTCAATACGATTCATTTTTATTTTTCTCCTAATATGTCACACGACACTATTTATAATAAATAATATATTTGCCACTTATATTAACACAAAAACAACGAGGAATAAAGGATTTTTAGGTATATGATGTCACAGTATATTTATTTTGATTGAACTTATGTCTTTTGTTGAAAAAAACTATTGAGATTTGCAAACTTCAATTTCTGATTGAGAAACACGACAAGAAGTGCTATAATATTATGCAGCATAAATATCAGATTGTTCATCGAAATTGGAGGATTATAATGGCGATTAATTATGATAAATTATGGGTCATCTTAAATAAGCGTGGGATGATGAAGACAGAGCTGATAAGAGAGGCTAAAATCAGTACAAATGCGATGGCGAAGCTTGGTAGAAATGAAGATGTACGTGTAGGGGTATTAGAGAAGATTTGTTTGGCGCTGGATTGTAAGATGGATGATATTTTGGATATTGTGCCAGAAAGCAAGGAGAATAAGTAAATGCATAAATTTATTGAAATACCCATATATGCGTTAGATAAAAGCACATTACGTGTAAGGTATGAAAAATATGTAGATACATTACGTCGAGAGGTTTTTCCAGACATAAAAGAAGAAACGTTTCAAAGATGTTTAGAAGCGGATATGTTGGATTCAATCATAAAAGAACAGGTGCCGAAGAAGTATTATGTAGATAGACAAGCTTTTGATAATATAAACAGTGAGATTGATTATTTGAAAATTATTAACGAAGTCGATAATAAATAGATTTAAGAATCGAGGTTATACATATGACAGGTGAAAAGTTTACATTAATGCAATACTCAGTTAGTGCAATCCTTGGTTTGATTGATGCAGAGGATTTTGTTATTCCTGAAATTCAGAGACCATTTGTGTGGAAGAGAAGTCAGGTAAGAGATTTAATTGACTCATTATATAATGGTTATCCAACCGGATATATTATCACATGGAAAAATCCTGATGTTAAGACTAAGGATGGCGGTAAAGCAAACGGAAAGAAAGTGCTGATTGATGGTCAGCAAAGAGTTACTGCGTTAATGGCTGCTATTGCAGGAAAAGAAGTTTTAGATGATGATTTTAACAAGGACAGAATAAAGATAGCATTTAATCCGTTGGCGGAGGATGAGACAAAGTGTTTTGCTGTGCAGGATGCGTCTCATTTAAAGGATAAGCGTTGGATACCGGATATTTCGGTAGTTTTTGATACTGAGTTTGATTCTTTTGATTTTGCGATGCAATATTGTGAAGTGAATGAAAGTATAAAACCTAATGAAGTGAATAAGGCTGTAACTGCATTAAAAGGAATTGCCAATCGTCAGATAGGTGTTATAGAGTTGGATGCGGCTTTGGATATTGATGAGGTTACAGAAATATTTATTCGTATCAATTCCAAGGGTACAGCACTTAGTCAGTCAGACTTCGTAATGTCTAAAATGGCAGCAGATACAATTCATGCAGGTAGCCTCATGAGAAAGACTGTGGATTATTTCTGCCATTTGGCGGTAAAACCGGATTTCTATTCACAGCTAACACATGATGCGGAATTCCAGGCTTCTAAATATGCGGATAAAATAAAATGGTTAGCAAAAGATTATGATGATATCTACGATCCGGATTATGGAGATATGCTTAGAGTATCATTTATGCATCAGTTTAGAAGAGGTAAATTAGCAGATTTGGTTAGTTTGCTCTCAGGACGAGATTTTGTTACGAAGGAATTCAGAGAAGATATTGTAGAAGAGTCTTATGGAAAATTGGACGCGGGTATTATGAATTTTATCAACCAGTACAATTTCTCTCAGTTTGTTATGGCAATTAAGGGTGCCGGGTATGTATCGAGCAAGCTCCTTAATTCAAGGATGACATTGGACTTTGTCTATACATTGTATCTGATGTTGTTAGATGACCCAGCAATTCCCAATGTACAGATAAAGAGATATGTGCAGAAATGGTTTGTTCTTTCAACCTTGACTTCAAGATATATTGGTTCACCGGAAACACAGATGGACCGTGATATGAGAACTATTGGTGAGAAAGGATTTATAACATTTTTAGCAGATGTTGAAGCATCAGCACTTTCAGAAACTTTCTGGACAGTTACCTTGCCTCAGAATTTGGAAACATCATCTGTAAATAGCCCAGCGTTCAATACATTTTTAGCAGCGCAGATTAATATGAACTGTAATTCCATGTTGATGAATGGTACGAAAGTTGCGGATTTGATTACTATTTCTGGAGATGTGCATCATATATTCCCTCGTAGCTATCTGAAAAATAATGGCGTGAATAATAAGACGAAATATAATCAAGTTGCGAACTATACTTATCTTGATACAGGTGTAAATATTTCCATTGGTAAAAAAGCACCAAATGAATATTTTGCAAAAGCTAAGGAGCAATGCCTAAATGGACAATGTTGTATTGGTACAATCTTAAATGAATACGACTTAATGAATAATTTAAAAATTAATTGTATTCCGGAGGGTATTTATACAATGCAAGCAGGGGATTATGAAACCTTTTTACAAGAACGTCGAAAAATGATGGCAGAAAAAATTAAAAATTATTATTATTCGATTTAATAATTTAAGAGGTTTTATGAATTTACAAGAATTGTTTAAAGCTGTTGGTAAACAAATATTTGTAAAATATTACTATTATTTTAAAGATAGTAGAAATTATTCAGTATCAGATATAGTTGATATTATTGAAGAAGATTATACTGAAAAATCAAAACGTTCTCGTACTGGTCATGCAAGAATGATTTTTAACAATAGTTGGAATATTGAGGCTCTCAAAATAATATCAAATTCAAATGTCCCAATAGAAACAATACACGAATGTAAGAAAATTTTGGCTGAAGAATTGGCTAATATAAATAAAACCGAAAGCAAAAACAAAATATCAAACGAATTTTTAAAAAAGCAATTATCAAAAAATAATATTGAATATAAAAGCCTAAAAAATTCTTTTTATGAGATAAACCTTAATGATAACAAATATTTATTAAAATGTAGAACTTATAATAATAATTATACATTCGTAACCAAATCAGAAATCCCTGAATTATCAGATAATGTTTTAATTGCCCTTGTGGAATGGCAAAATGAACAGCCTATAAGTTTATATTTTATCCCAACATCAGAATGGAATACAGGCAAATGGAATATTCTTAAAGACAGGGATTATGAAGGATTAAAATCAGAACCGGAATGGGGTATAGATATAAACCAAAGTAATAAATATGAATTAAATAATTTTCAATTTAATAAATTTATTAATACTTTCAAGGAAAGAGAAAATAAAAAAATAATAGAAGAAATTGAACATTCAGAAGAAAAAGAAACAGAAAAACAAGCTTTAATAAAAGTCCGTCTTGGTCACTCAAAACTAAGAGAGGATATTATTAAAATAAAGGGTGAGTGTGAAATTTGTGGGCTAAGTCATAACAAATTATTGATAGCAAGTCATATTAAACCTTGGGCAAAATCTGACAATTTTGAGAAGTTAGATAGTGCAAATATATTGTTACTTTGTTCAATGCATGATGCTTTGTTTGATAAAGGTTTAATTTCATTTGATGATAATGGAAAAATTTTAATCTCCAAAGAATTAAATGAGAAGGAACAGGCTCTTGTAAATATAAATAATGAGATTTGTATAAAAATTTTTTCTGAAAAACAGAAACAATTTTTAAAGTATCACAGAATAAATAAATTCTTAAATTAAATTGTAAAGGTAGTTATAATCTAATGTCAATAAAAAAATATGATAAAAGTGATATACAAGAAGCATATATAAAGTTAAAATCTTCAATATACTACGACAAAAATCTGTTTTACAAAAACAATATTGCAGTATTCGAATACAACAATAATTTAGAAGAAAAATTCCAAGAAATTTTAGATATTTTACATAGTAACAATTACAAAGATAAAATAAACAAATATCTTAAATTGATTGATTTTTTTGTTATGCCTAAAAATATAAAGAAAGAGATAGCCCTGAATAATTCTCCAATTATAACTAACAAAAGTATAAAGGATGAATATGTCATAGAAGATGTCAATTTTTTTATAAATTTACCTGTAGAATTACAAATAATTGATACTTTATGGTGTATGACAGTTGGAAAGAGACTTCAAAAAAAATTTAATACAGATATTTTATATGCAAACATTTTAGATTTAAACAAATCTCGTAAATTTAAATCTAAAAATCTATTTAAAAAATATTTTCAACAATATTCAAAATGGAGAGATAATGCAATAAATGAAGTTGAAAAATTGTATTCACATAAAAATAAAAGTTCTATAATTTTTTCTTTAGATATAAAAAGATATTATTACAATATAGATATCAATTATACAAAACTGAATCAATATAAGAAAAATTTAATTTTATCAAATTTAACTCAGATTGTCGAACTTATTCATGAAAAATATAGAAATAAAATCAAATCTTATTTAAATAAGGAATATAGAGCTAATAATTTTCTGCCAATTGGGCTTTTATCATCTGGAATAATTGCCAATTGGTATTTATCTGATTTTGATGATCTAATGCTACAAAGTGAAAATCTTAAATATTATGGAAGATATGTTGATGATATACTTTGTGTATTTGAAATAGATGAGAATGTTCCAGATTTTAAAACAGATGAAGATCTATTGAAAATTTATTTTGAAAAGTCAAATTTATTTAATTTTGAAGATGGAAATTTAAATTTTTCTTCAAAACAATATTCAAATCTAAGAATACAACAATCTAAAATTAAAGCCTTTATAATAGATAAATTATCATCAAAACATATTATAGAGAAATTCAAAACTGATATTCTAGCTAACAGCAGTGAATTCCGTTTTTTACCAAGTGTAAAAGGATTGGATCAAGAATATTATTCTAAGTTATTTTCTCTTAATTATGAAGGTTCTAGTAATATTCTCAGAAATATTGATAAATTTTCAATTAATAAATATAACATAGCAGTATATCTTGCAAAGAAAATAAAAATGTCTTTTTATATTCAAAAAAATTATGAAGAAGATTTTTTATTAGAGGCATTAGATAAAATTTTAAAAGGAGGATATTTAATTGAATTATATAATTATTGGTTTAAAATATTTGAATACTTATTAATTACTCAAAATAGTTATAGATTTAAAAATTTTTATAAGGAAGTTCAAAACAAATGTATCTGTCGAATAACTTATAAAAATGAAACTATAGAAAGCAAAAAGTCAAAAATTATACAAAATAAAATACGTACACATATACAAAATTTTTTAAAAATTGCGGCGACATTTGCACTAGCATTAAACCCTGATAAAAACTTTAAATTTTGGTATGCCAATGAAAATGAGTTAATTAATAAAATTAAATATTATAGGATGTCCAATTTGATTGATAATAATCGTATATTTATACCTCTTTATAATTATTCAGAACAAAATAAAATTGAAACAGAAAAAGCTATAAAATTAGGTGATTTTAGGAATTTATTAAAGAATAATTATAAAGACCTAAATAAAGATTTGTATAAATTAGATAATAATCTTTTAAAATTAAGTCCAATTAATATTTATGACTCGAAAAAAGAATTAAATAAAATATTTGGCAATATTTTGTTTAATGACTGTAAAGAATTATCTGCATATACTGATTTGAAAAATAAAGATCGTAAAATAAAAATTGTTCAACCAAATGATGAAAAAAGACAAATTAATATATATGATGTGGATTTTCAAGATTCTACACCCAATTTATCCAAAATAAAAATTGGTATAGTTAATAAATTGATTACTGAAAATGAAGCAAAAGAATTAAATAATTATGACATTAGTGATCAATCTTATGAAAATGTCCGTGATTTATTAGAAGAAGCTAAAATAAAAAAATGTCACCTATTGGTATTCCCAGAATTGGCAATACCAATAGAGTTTCTTCCATTGTTGTATGAAGAAGTGAAGAGCAAACAAATTGGAATTATTACAGGACTAAAACATTTTACAAATAGTAATAATTGTATTTATAATTTTTTGTGTACATTATTACCTTTTAAGTATAAAGGTATATATAATGATTCTTTTGTAACATTAAGAGTAAAAAATAATTATTCTCCTATCGAAAAAGAATTAATACTCAAGAGCAAATATAAAATCCCAGATATAAAAAAACGTTCTTATGATTTAATACATTGGAAAGGACTCTATTTTAGTTCATATAACTGTTTTGAAATTTCATCTGTTGAAGATAGAACTTTGTTTAAAGGAAGTGTTGATTTTATAACAATACATGCATTTAACAGAGATGTTGAATATTTCAATAATATATTAAAATCCACAGCACGAGATATCCATTGTTGTGCGATTCTAGTTAATAACTCAAATTTTGGATATTCTGCAGTGGCACTCCCTAAACAGAAGTCTTATCAAACTTTACCAGTAATTGTAAAAGGCAGTGAAGATGATCTTATTATGACATATACATATGATTATAAAAATTTACGTAAATTTCAAAATGAATATATCAAACAATCTTTAGACAAACAAGGAGAAATAGATGGAGAATATAAACATTTGCCTCCTAATTTTGTTCTTTCTAATGGAAGACTATATTAGCAAATATACTAGCACAAGATATTTACATCTTTTCAATATACCAATTAGAATTTCCAAAGTGATTGAAGTTCCATTGTAATTGAAAGTAGAAATTGTATTCCATAGAATTATCATCTTTAAAGTTATAAGAATACTTATTTAATTGTGTTCTGCGATAACTTTCAAAAGCTGTTTTTAGCTCTTTTGCAAACTTTTTTCTAAATTCAGGATAAGTTATTTCTAAAGATTCCCGTGTCAGTTTATTTTTCAAAATCATCTTCAAACCCTCTTATATTATCAAGCTCTATATTGTACCTTTTGCCTTGTTTATCAACGCAAGTCGCATAATCTATCTCTGCATCTGCAAACTTGTTTTTCCAAATACAAATTAGCAAGCCAATTTCTTGTGTTTTTAAATTCAAAACCTTTGTTCCATAAAGCGCATAGTCTTTTTCTGTCATTATTCATTCCTTTCAAGTATCAAATCTGAATAGATTTCATCAGGCTTTTGTGGATCAATTAAAAATTCTTTCATAAACACAAATCTTTCTCCGCAAGCGTTTTCACAAATTACAGTGTCGAAATTGTAGAAGCCAATTACTTTGTAATACTCATTATCAGAGTTTTCAAAGCCTTTAATCTTTTTAAGTTTGTATTTTTTGCCTAATTCAATCATTGTTACCTCTTATCAGCAATGACATTTATCACTCTTAACGAGTAAAATATCAAGCAAACTCTTTCAAAACGTATCATTTCGACACAATTCATTTTTTTGAACACTTTTTGAACGGTATTAAAACTGGATTTAAACCCCATTTAAAAATTTTTGTTGTTAGGATAATTTATGAAATAAGCGTTTACAGTATCAGTATCTCGTCTTAAATTTTCAACTATTGGAGTAAGATTATACAGCTCTTCAATCTCTTGTTGCGTCCTGCAAAAATAATCAATAACAGTAACTGTATTGTAAATCCGCTCTGCTAGTTTTTCCAACTTCCTAAAATCTTTTTGCTTAATCCTATACTTTTTACTTTTACTCATACGACCTCCTTTTTTAGGTGTCGTATTCATCACTCAAACATCAACGCTAGTCAAGTTATCTAATTACCTTCAGGTGGTTTTGGCGGAACAAATCCTTTTGCGTATAATTTTCTCATTCTTATATTATATTCTTGTTTTAATCGTTTTGAAACTTCAGGAGTTTCAATAATATGGGCATAAGTAGGATTTAAAAAAGATGTTTCATATTGCAACTTATATTTATTGGTAATTCTCGTTGAATCAACCATAACCTCAATGCGATAGCCTGCCATTTGAATAACATATTTTTTATATTTTGAAGTTTTTCCCTTTGCAATAAGAACTTCTTGATTTATGTCTTCAGTAAGACTATTTTTGTAGATTAAAATTTTGAATAGCTCTGGGTACTCTCTTTTCCCTTTTAATATATTAAGTGCTTTTCTTTCATAGCCTCCAAGATTTATATTTGACCATTCTTCTAATTGAGAGATAGAAGCTCGCCACAGAATTGAAATAAAGAATTTCCGAAGTTTTGTATAATCAAAATTGCTATTATCAAGCTGATAAATTTTATATTTAGGATGAATTTGTACATATTGATATTTGTTAAAATCACCAAATAATACACGATAACCTTCTTTATCAAATTCTCCTAATATATTGTTATCACAATCCCCACATAAAATATTCGAATCATACCCACCCTGCTGTTGATAGGTATATTCCCCAGTTTTAGAATTAATGCATATATATTTGTCATTTTTTCTTGCTAAATAAAAATTTCTTGGAATAATATGTGCTTTTATTAATTTCTTTTCTTGTCTACAAAATTTACAGATCATAGTTTTCTTTTAAATTTATTATAATCAAGTTCCTCTCAATAATATATTAATAATTATCATACTCAAAGTCATCACAAGTATTTTTAATATTTTTCATATTTAAATTAGACTGAAAATTTCTAAAACCTATTAATTTATTAGCAAATTCTGCGTTAGGGTTTGAATACAAATAAACTTCATATAAATCTTTTGGATTATCTATTTTCTTTTGAATATTTGCAGATAAATCAACGATAAACAACAATCCACTTAAATGTTTAGCAATAAATGCCGTTGATAAGTCTGAATTATCATCAAATACATCTTCTACTTTTGTTAATCTGCAAAAAACGCGTCTTGCTAATGCTCTAAAAAATTCTTCATTACATATTAAATTATTATTTAAATTAAGTCCATTACAGACATAAGCTTTTATAAATTGTCCATCAACATACTGTTTATATTGATTCAATGGTAATCTCTCTAATCTTTCTGCCATTTGATAGTTAGTTTCACAATTATGACTTTCAATTAAGACGGGTTGTCTTTCATAATAAAATCTAAAAAATAGCCCTCTGATTGTTTTGGATGCTAAAGATCTTTCTTTATTCCGCTTAGCATTAAGGATTTCTTTTTTTAATGCTGAGTATGATTTATCACTAGTTATTTCTAGCGATAATGGATAGTCAGATTGAATAATAAAACAGTCATTTATACTGTGAGACTCCAATTCACTTTTTAACTTATTTATCAATTCATATAAGCGAGACCTAAGTGTTTTTATTTCAAAAAAACAAATCGCATCTTCTAAATATCCATCAATATCAGAAACTTCTGCATCATTACAATATTTTGCTAAAGTATGTTCTTTTTTTATGTCATTAATTTGAATTTTACATGGATTATCAAAAATTAAATTTAATAAATCATATGCGATTAATTCAGAATAGGCGCCATCCCAATTATTAAAAAAAAGTTTTTTAATATCTTCTAAAATAATCTTTTTTTGATAAGCATCGTCCTTATAAGTATCATAAAGACGTTTTATTTTGTCTAATGTATATTTTTTAAAAGATTCTGAAGTTTGAATCCTTATTAAAAAATAATTATCCTTTGTCTTAATTTTGCTAATTTCGAGATAAAAATCATTATTGGTAATAGTTTTTATTTCTTTTATTAAATTACTCAGCTTGTCATTAAGCATTGATTAAACTCCAATTTATTTAATATCTAAATTACTAAAGCGACTCACTAAAACTTAGACATATTAAATATTATGTATCAACTATAAAGTAAAAATTAATTTATAATTTCCTAACAAAAACCAATAATATTCTTAATCATATTTAAAATTCGTGGTTTTAATTCATTTTTTATTGAAGTATCAAATCCCATACCAAAATCTATTGGAACATAGTCGATATGTTTTATATCAAAAGCACTTTCATTAATATCATTATTTTGATTTCTAATCAATATAAAATTCTTTTTGTCATATACCCTTCCTAGTTCAAACATAACATTTGGATTAACTTTGTTCTCCCCATGATTCGAAATATCTGCAACAAATATATCACATTCTCCAATTTGTTTGTCCATATTTGCTAAAATATCAGTACTTTCCGCTTTGTATGTCATAATAGGATACAAATTTAACTTATCTTTTAACAATTCCTCTTCTTGTTTTAATTCATCTACCATTGATGTAAATGTTTTATTAAATTGAGTTACAATTACATTACTATAATAAGGCATAGCTACAAAAATATTGATTTTTTTCCCTAATTGTTTTTCTGCATTATGAAACATTTTATTTGGATAAATAAAAGAATTAGAATCGTGTTTATAAAATTCAGCCCATTTATTTGTAGCATTTATAAATCTTAGTGCTTCTTCAACATCTCCATACTTTTTATATAACGTATAAAAAACAAATTGTGGAAAATTTCTAAATTGTTTTCTTAAATATTTAAAACGTTCTTTTTGTGAAAGAATTTCTTGAGTATTTTTGATATATTCTTCAAAAGCTTCAATATCAAAAGGTAAATCTAAATCATCAGTTTCTTTTTGAATTACTTCTAAAACATTTAATATTTGTGTCTTAGCATTTTCATTATTATTTTTATCTTTATAGTAAGTTTTATTGAATAGTTTATGATCTTCAAAATTATGTTTAAAATGTCTTATATAAGGCAATAAAATATTAGCTTTTTCAAGCTCCTTATTATTCCAAGTTTTTGCATCCACAAGCCCTTTTAAATTTTCTTCAGTTTCTAATTTTTTAGCTTTACTATTTAGAAAATAAAATAAAAATGCTTCATCATCTGCACTATTATGATTATTTTCCCATATTATTATTGAAAAAGGGATATAGTAATCTTTATCTTTTGTTGCCTCTAGTCTATGATTACCATCAATACGGAATAATTGTTCTTTGTTAACTGTTAATTTCCAATATTCTAGATTTTCTAATTCTCCTTGCTGTGTATCAGATAACTTTCCGCTTAATTTTATTGGTTCTAATTTTTGATAACCTCTTGCTACTAGGGTAACTTCAGGTAAATATTTAGCAGAAGTCTTAATATCCTTCATGAATGATTTTAAAGAATTTAAATGATTATTATTTTCATTCCGTTGATAATTGTTATCTGGTTTTGAATATTCTGCAAGTATCGAAGATTTTGCAAATCCTCTTAATATTCTAATACCATCTTTAACTTTAAAACCCTTAATTTGTATTCTTTTTTCGTCTTCACCTGTTGTTTGGACTATTTCTCCACAGTTCTGTCCTAATATACCTTCGAAAGTATATGTTTTCTCTTTATTGTCTTTTGTCTCATTACCTTCTTTGTCTTTTTTTACTTCGTCTATTACATTAGGTGAAAGTGTAATAGGGTTTATATTAGTAATACTTTGTGCTGCTCGATCAGCAATATTTGCCTTTTTGATTAGTTCTGTTAATTGTTCATTAGAAAAAATTTTATGAAAATTTTGGACAGATTCAATAGCTTTTTGTGTTGGAGAATTTTTAATGGTTTTTAAAATTTTTGCATTAGAACCTATTGGATCTGGGAATTTTATATTATTTTCTTTGCAATAATTCTCGAATTTTTCTTTATAGTCTTTTTCTAACTGTTCAAGATAGCTAGCTCCTTTTGAAGTTAAAAGTTTATCTATATCATATTCATCTGGCGAAATTTTTTTATAAAGGAAAGTGATGTATCCATAATCTTCCAGCATTTCTTTTGTAACTTTTTGAGCAAAGATTTGAGGTGCTTTTTCATAATATATTGATAGAATATTTTTTACTTTTTCTTTTATCTCAGAACTTTTAATTTTACCATCTGGATAGTTGTGAATATTGGCATTTAGGAATTTAAAATATGATAATATTTTTTCAATTATTTCTTTGTTTTTATCCTCGTTAGATAATTGAGAAATTCGATTTTTTTCTTTTTTAAGAAAATTTTCTAATAGGTCTTCTTTATTATCTATAAAATTATTCCCTTTTTGTATTTCATCAATAATTTCTTTATTTTCTTCTGGAAATAATCCCATAATTTCTTTAAGACCTTTGGATGTTAACTTTAATTTCCCTTGGTATTGTCCTATGGCATAACCGGCTTTTGTTTCGATAAGTTCTATTCCGGAAACAAGTCCTTCTTTAACCATATCGCATACTACTTCTGAACAAAGATCATAATTATTATCAGACATTTCAAGTAGGGTATCATATTCCATGTCCTCTTTTTTTGCATATTGTCCTGCAAAATATAAAAGAAATGTGTAACGCAAAGTCTGTTTGTCCATTATTCAAACAACTCCCTTTCAAATTCTTCTTGAGCAAGTTGGCGATTTTGCTCTGCTAATTTAGTTAATTCTATAATCTTGTTTTTTATATTAGAAATTTTTTCGACAATTTCCTTTTGAGTACTTAGTGGTGGGATAATTATTGGGCTATTTAAATATTCATTGCTATTGATATTTGGTTGTGCATTAGCTCTTTGATTAGAATTTATCCACATTTTATAAGCTGAAGATTTTGTATAATAAAGTAAGTATTCAGGAATGATTTTGGCAGTGTTTAATGTGAATTTAATTAAATATCCTGCGTAAATACACTTTCCAAAATATTTTTTATATAAGAATGTTTTTCCCACAGTATTCCCAGAACGAGCAATTAAAAAATCATTTTCTTTTAAAATATATTTCTCTTCGATTTTTGCAGCTGTCACAAAATCATCATTAAGTGTGCCATCTTCATTAATATCTGTAATTCTTATATACCTTACATCTGATTTTTGTTTGATCCCTTTTTCACCTGCTCCATAAAGAGGTTTTCCAATAACAACATCTTTTAATTTATTGATTTCATATTTTGTAGAACGTACGGTGTTTTTATTATTATATATATCCCATCTTGAAAGCTTTTTTAATTGTACAAATGTTAAGAATTTGGTTCCCGGTAAAATAGAATCATTGTCAGTTGAAAATATCTTTAACTCATTACAAATATATTGATCGATCATTTCTTCAAGATGTCGGGCTTCTTTTTCTTGTTCTTCTGCTAGTTTTATTTTTGCATTATATCTGTCTACAATTTCTTTTTGTTTTTCTAGTGAGGGAAGAGGTATTTGAATTTGTCCCATAGAAGAAAAAGACAATGTTTGCCTAACAGAACCTGTTGTATTTTCTCTTATTAGCTCATTAAATTTATCTGTTCTAAAAAGAATGTATAAAAATTCAGGTAATAAATCTTTTTTACAGCTAAAAACAACATAAGCAGGACTTATGTATTTATATTTTTGTTCTTTTGTTTTTAATCCTATTGAACCAACATTTATTCTGTATGGATTATATGCAAGAAAACCATTTTCAACAATTTTATATGGCTGATTTATTTTGTTACCATCCTCTATATAGGCATCAAACAAACCCGTTTTATTATTTACCCCAAGAATTTCAAATTTTTCTTCGGGAAAATCAAATGGCTTAATTTTTTTATTTTCTTCATTAATAAAATTTGCTAACTTAACTATAGGATATTTAGAGCTTACAACTTTTGAAATATAACGTTTAAAATCCCAAAGATTAAGCTGTGAAAAGTGAATAAAATTTAGATATGAAAAAGCAATATTATTCATCAATAACTTGTTCCTCACCGTTTATTACTCGCACCAAGTTATTATTTACAAGCTTGTATGAAACATCTAAT
>OLIW01001952.1_pt1 | contig 16600 bp, 16 predicted proteins | sample 1601321 | NCBI WGS metagenome assembly OLIW01 (sample SAMEA2452114, study PRJEB22498) | human gut metagenome
CTTATACCCCTGCATACTGCAGGCATTGCCTGCAGTACTGCCACCAATAAGTAGTTTGAAAATGTTTTTTCAAACTTTCATCCATGCGGCAACGCACAGCCTCTCTTTTCTATAATATTTCTTATTTTCCCATACAGAACTTGCCAAAAATCTCATTCACAAGGTCTTCCTCAACCGACTCACCGATAACCTTTCCAAGCTCCTCATAGGCATTCATAAGGTCAATCGTTAACAAATCCTCCGGAACCGACATAGCTGCTCCGTCCCTGACAAGCAGAAAGCTCTCCTTAGCCTGCTGCAATGCGTCCTTCTGCCTTGCGCGCGTAATCATGACCTCATCGTTATAGGAAATCTCTCCTCCTAGGAACATCTCTTCAAGCTTTTTCTCAAGCTCCTCAATTCCGGACTGCTCCTTGGCAGAAATGCTGTCCTCCTCTGTTGTCTTAGCCTGAAGGTCGGATTTATTCAGAAGAACTATTACCTTTCCCTGAACGCCTTCGTTAATCATGGATATTATATCCATGTCATTGTCGTCAAGCCCGGTGGAGCCATCCACAACATATATAATCAAGTCTGCTTCTCTGGCAAATCTTCTCGACTTATCCACACCAAGCTTTTCCACAATATCCTCAGTCTGTCTTATGCCCGCCGTATCGATGAGCTTCAGTATGATTCCGTGCAGGTTAATCTGCTCCTCAAGGGTATCCCTCGTAGTGCCAGCAATGTCCGTAACTATCGCTCTTTCCTCGCCTAAAAGAGTGTTTAGAAGACTGGATTTTCCGGCATTGGGCTTACCCAGTATGACTGTCCTCACACCCTCAGTAAATATCTTACCGTTGTCAACACTTTTCAACAACTTATCCACAGCGTTTATCCACTTATCCACATAGTTATCCAACTTATCCACATAGTTATCCAGACTAATGTGCTCAGGATCGTCCAAAGCCGCCTCAATAAAGGCTATATTGTATATAAGCTCTTCCCTGATTTTTTTAATCTCTGTGGATAACTTTCCGTTTAACATGTTCACAGAGCTTTTTAACGCGTAATTATTTTTTGCGTTTATAACGTCAATAACCGCCTCCGCCTGTGCAAGGTCAATCCTTCCGTTCAGGAACGCTCTCTTCGTAAACTCTCCCGGTTCTGCCGGTCTTGCACCATTTCTTAAGACAAGCTCAAGAATCCTTCTGGTCACATACGCACCTCCATGGCAGTCAATCTCCACCACATTCTCGCGCGTGTATGTGTTAGGCTCCTTCATAACCAGCACAAGAACCTCATCAATAAGCTCCTCACCGTCATATATATGTCCATAATGAGCCATGTGGCTCCTTGATTCCGATAATTTTTTATTACTTTTTCCCTTAAAAACCCTGTCTGCAACCGTAATTGCAGCATCACCGCTTATTCTCACAATGCCAATTCCGGCATTACCCATACCTGTCGCAATCGCAGCGATTGTTTCACGACTCTCCATACTTATCCTCATTTCTATATAACTTAAAAAGATGTGCACATATTCGCATACGCACACATCTTGATAATATGTTACTTTTAAGTTGAATGCAAGGATAATTTACGCATTTCTCTTCAAATATACAACTACATGGCGGAAAGGCTCCTCGCCCTCGCTTCTTGTTGATACATACTTGTCATTCTGAAGTGCTGAATGTATGATTCTTCTCTCATACGGATTCATCGGCTCAAGAGAAACAGGCTTTCTGGTTCTCTTAACCTTGTATGCAATATTCTTTGCAAGAGACTCGAGTGTCTCCTTTCTTCTTGCACGATAATTTTCGGCATCTAACTTCACGCGAAAATATCCGTCTGCCTCCTTGTTAGCCACAAGGCTTACAAGATACTGTAATGAGTCAAGTGTCTGACCTCTCTTACCGATAAGAACTCCCATGTTCTCGCCTACAAGCTCTATATCAACGGAGCCTTCGTTCTCATCAATAACGACCTTAACCTCAGCTTCCATATCCATTGCCTTTAAAACATCGCCAAGGAACTTCTTAATTGCCGGTTCCATATTATCACCTGCAACCGGTCTCTTTGAAGTCTTGTCCATATTCTCTTCCGGCTTCTGGGCAGGAGTGCTCTTAACCTGTAACGGCTTCTCAGTATTGACAGGCTTAACATTCTCTGAAGCTCTTTTAAATTCATTCTTAGGTGCCTGAGTATCCACTTTTTTAACTTCAGGCTTCTTAAAAGGCTTGCTCTCCTGCTTAGGAGCCGCTACTGCCTCTTTGACCACCTGCTCAAATTCATCCTGTGCATCAGCTATGCGAACTTTAATCACTGCAGGACGTCTGTTGATTCCCAAAAATCCGTTGCTTCCCTTGTCAACTACCTCATACTCAAGCTTATCGCTTGTCACAGAAAGCTTAATAGTCGCATTAGTAATGGCTTCGTCTACCGTTTTGCCGGTAATCTCTATATACTCCATGATATTTTTCCTCCAATACTAATTCTTTGAATTTTTCTCATTGTACATCTTAACCATATTCGCCTTTGCCGCAAGTGAACCCGGCTTCGCGTTCTGGTTGTAATATTCTGTAGATTCTTTGATTTCCTTGGCGCGCTCGCCTCTTCTGGCAACCTCGTCCTCTTTTCTCTGTACAGCCTCCTCATAATTGGTTACCGCTGAGGTATCAACCTTTTTAGGAGGAAGTCCCTTCTTAGCCCTCTTCTTATTAACCTTATCCATGTTCTTGGCAATGAGCTTTTCCACATCAACCTTGTCCATGTACTTGTTAATAAAAATCTGCTGTATACACTGCACAACACTACCCATAATCCAGTAAAGTCCAAGACCGCTAGGCATGGAAACACAGAACACAGCCGAAATAACAGGCATCATTGTGTTCATCATCTTCATTGACTGTGCTGCCGTGTTGTTCTCGTCATCATTATTCACAGGATTCTTCGACTGCATGAGCTTTACGGAAAGCCACTGTGTAAGACCAGCTAAAAGAGGAATTAAAAGTGCAAGGCTGAGCTTAAAGCCCGGTGCTGTCGCTAAGTTAATTCCGAAGAAATTGTTTACATGTAAAATCTTCTCAGACTGCTGTGCTATCGTATCGGAAATTCCGTTTCCATAGCTTGTAAAAGCATTCTTAAGTGTCTCCCACTGTTCTGAAGAAAATGCATTTAAGAATCTAAGAAGTGCATCCTCTGTATCATAAGTTGCTGTGGTAAGTCCACTGTCAATAAGTACCTGATTGTAATTCGTTACACCTGTTATCGCACTGATTACAGGCTCAAATAACGCCTTTACTCTAGGAACATAATATGGAATATCACGAACTACCGCGAAAATTCCGTAGAAAATAGGAAGCTGTATAAACATCTGAAGGCATCCGCCTGTAGGAGATGTACCATACTTCTCGTAGACAGCCTTCGTCTCAAGTTGCATCTTCTGCATGGACGCAGTATCATTTTTACCCTTATATTTATTCTGAATTGCCGCAAGCTCAGGCTGCATCATGGCTGACAGCTTGGAGAATCTCTGCTGCTTTATTGTCATAGGCATCATTATAAGCCTTACAATAATTGTAAACAGAATAATACATAATCCGATGTTAAAGCCACCGGTGATAAAGAACAACGCCTGCATAATATAGCCCATTAACAAGGCGATAAAATCGATAATATCACCAAGAATAGGCACTCTTAATAAAATCATTGTTATTCCTATTCCTTCCCGGTCATTATCATACTCGATGAAAATAACCCATTATATTTAGAAAGACCAGAGACCTTCTAAAATCATAACCATATTCTTACCATAACCTGAGCCATCAGTTCCATCATAATCCGAACCATCGGTTCCATCATAATTTCAACCGTAGGTTCCATCATAATCTGAACCGTAGGTTCCATCATAATTTCAACCATAGGTTCCATCATAATTTGAACCGTAGGTTCCACCATAATTTGAACCATCGGTTCCACCATAATTTGAACCGTAGGTTCAAATTATTAATAGTTGGACCATAGGTCCAACTAATGTTATGGTACAGGGTCATACCCTCCCTTTGCAAAAGGGTTACACCGAAGTATTCTCTTTGTTGTCAGATAGCTCCCCTTAAGGGCGCCATATTTCTCAATAGCCTCTATGGCATACTGAGAACAGGTTGGAGTGTATATACAGGTTGGATATTTTTTCATTGGCGACAAAAACCTTCTGTAAAATCTTACCATCGCTATCAGCAGCTTTTTCATTTACAATCATTCACCTCGATAAATTCCATGCAGCTTACATATATGAATAAGTGCGCTCTGCGTATCTGCAAAGCCCTTGCCCTTATGTGCTGCTCTTGAAATAATCACAATGTCATAACCTGTCCGTATACTATTGTAATTGAGTCTGCACGCTTCTCTTATAAGCCTCGTGAGACGATGCCGGACAATACTATTCCCGACCTTCTTACTCACAGATACACCTAATCGTTTAGTACCCGTTCCATTCTCAGAAATATACATTATAAGATTCTTGTTAGCAAAAGACTTCTTATTGTTGTACACCTTTTTAAATTCCTGATTACTTCTTAATGTTTCAAAATCCTTATATTTCATACCATTCACCATTCTTATTAATTAAAATGTTGCTTAAATTTAATATTAATATAATCTGAAAAAAGCAGATGAGAAACTCCCATCTGCCAACAAAATCAAGAAAATATTAATTAAGCTGAAAGTTTCTTTCTACCCTTAGCTCTTCTTGCTGATAAAACTTTTCTTCCACCTGCAGTACTCATTCTTGATCTGAATCCATGAACCTTAGATCTCTGTCTTTTCTTTGGCTGAAATGTCATCTTCATAGTCTATGCACCTCCTTCATTACCATTGTAGTTTATTATGGTAAGAATATTTTCATATAAAAAATTTCAAAACACAGAACTGATTATATTGTGTAAACATTATAAAGTCAAGAAAAACTTGATAATTACTGTATTTATTTTTATATATACTAATTCTATAAAAAACGCTTTCAACAGGTTTTTCACAATCCAGTAATCCGCATAAATAGGACATTTTTAATATTTTTTAATAAGAATATAAAAGAGTTTTCCACAAAATGTTGATAACTTGTGGAAAACTCTTTATAATTACGTTAGTTATTAACGATATTTTTGAAAAAGTGCCTATTTTCGACCTTTTTCGCGTTTATAATATTTTCCACATTCATGTTAATACATTTTTATCCATAAAATTATCAACAGGGCTTAATCTGCCCAAATATTGAAATAATTTTCTAAATGATATATTATATAAAGGAATGTATTTTTATGATTGGACAGGCTAATTAACAAGCCAGAAAGGCCTAGAATTTATGGATGAATTACAGACATTGATTGATAAATGGGATTTAATTCTCTCTACTTTTAAAGAAGAACACGAAATTATTGATGTTTCTTTTAAAACATGGATTAAACCCCTTAAAATATATAAACTTGACGGCAATGTTCTTACTCTTACTTTCTCATCTTTAGAAGATGACGCTTCTACTGATGAAAGGAGCATTGTATATATTGAAAAACGTTACCTCAAGTTTCTTGAAGTTACCGTATGTGAAGTAATGAACAAAGAATATCAGGTAATTATTATGTCATCTGCTGAGAAAAAGGAAGATGAATTAAAGAAAAAGACATCTTCAGTTTCTACTGATAATAGTCTTGCTTCACAGAATCTGAATCCTAATTACACATTTGACACATTTGTAATAGGTACTAATAATAATCTGGCTCACGCAGCATCACTCGCTGTTGCCGAAACACCTGGACAGATATATAACCCTCTGTTCATATACGGAGGTGCCGGACTTGGTAAAACTCATCTTATGCAGGCTATTGCACATTTTATTATTGCAAGTGACCCATCTAAGAAGGTTTTATACGTAACTTCGGAGACATTTACTAATGAACTTATCGAATCGGTTAAGACTAACAAAAACACTGAATTCAGAAATAAATACCGTAATATTGACGTTCTTCTTATCGATGATATTCAATTTATAATAGGAAAGGTTTCTACTCAGGAAGAATTTTTCAATACCTTTAATGACCTTTATCTTTTAGGAAAACAGATTGTTATATCATCTGATAGACCACCTAAGGAAATGGAAACTCTTCCTGACAGATTAAGAACACGTTTTGAAAGCGGACTTCCGGTAGATATCCAGATTCCTACATATGAAACTAAGATGGCTATTATTAATAAGAAGTCTGAAGCTTTAGGAATTGATTTTCCTTATGAAGTTAAAGATTATGTTGCAACTAATATTACTTCAAGTATCAGGGAGCTTGAGGGAGCGCTTACCAAGCTTTCAGCTTATTCTAAGCTTTCCCACACACCTCTTACTGCAGAGTTTGCTGAGAATACACTTAAGGATCTTATATCTCCTTATTCTAAGAAAGAGATTACACCAGAACTTATAATTGATGTAGTTGCTGAACATTTCCACATTAAGCCTGAAGATATAATATCTCATAAGAGAAGTGCTGATATAGCTTTTCCTAGACATATTGCAATGTATCTGTGCAGGCAGATGACACAGACTCCTCTTGAAGCTATAGGTAAAGCTTTAGGTGGTAGAGATCATTCTACTATATTATATGGTTCAGAAAAGATTGCTAAAGAAACAGCTAATAATGAAACTACCAAGAGCACTATTGATATATTAATAAAGAAGCTTAATCCATCTTAAAAAGTTTTCCACAATGGTTTTAGGATAATTTGTTAATTAGATGTTATTTTTATGTTGAATGTTCTTTATAACTTTTTTTTAAATTTATGTATATTTTTTTAAACTTTAATTTTTCACATACATTGAACATTAAATTTTGTGTTTTCTAACATGGTTATTATTTTCATATATCCAGTGTTTTTAAGGCTTTACATACTTTTTAACATTTTAACAACCCCTAAGACTACGGCTACTGCATTTATATATTTATATATAGCTCTTCTCCACTACAATTTTATCGAAAGGAAGTTATCAACATGAAATTAGTTTTTACTAAATCTAACTTAAACAAAGCTGTAGGTATCGTAATGAAGGCTGTACCTACAAGAACTACTATGAATATTCTTGAATGTATTCTTATTGATGCTACTACTAATGAAATCAAGTTCACAGGTAACGATATGGAACTTGGCATTGAAACTATAGTAGAAGGTGAAATTATAGAAAAAGGTAAGATTGCCATAGATGCTAAGCTTTTTTCTGAAATTGTAAGAAAGCTGCCTGATAATGACATCACTTTAACTACTGATTCTAATAATAATGCACTTATTACATGTGAAAAAAGTAAGTTTAATATAGCAGGAAAATCCGGAGATGATTTTTCTTACCTTCCGGCTATTATTAAAGATAAGATGATTACACTTTCCCAGTTCCAGTTAAAGGAAGTTATTAATCAGACAATATTCTCTATTGCTATTAATGATAATAATAAAATGATGACGGGTGAACTTTTTGAAGTAAATGAAGGTACACTTAAGGTTGTAGGTCTTGATGGTCACAGAATTGCTATCCGTAATATTAAGCTTGAAGGCAGATCTGATGACGTAAGAGTAGTTATTCCAGGTAAGACTCTTCAGGAAATAAGCAAGATTCTTAATGCTGATGCTGAAAGTTTTGTTAATATTTACTTTACTAACAATCATGTATTATTTGAATTTGACCAGACTCATGTTGTTTCTAGACTTATAGAGGGTGATTATTTTAAGATTAGTCAGATGCTTTCTAACGATTATGAAACTAAAGTATCTATTAATAAAAAAGAATTTCTTGATTCTATTGACAGAGCTAATCTTCTTATAAGAGAAGGAGATAAGAAGCCAATTATTATTAATATATTAAATGGTTTATTACAGGTAAATGTTAACTCTGCAATTGGAGCTCTTAACGAAGATATTGATATTGATAAAGAAGGTAAGGATATTATGATTGGTTTTAATCCTAAGTTCCTTATGGATGCATTAAGGGTTATCGATGATGAAAATGTGACTATGTATCTAGTTAATCATAAATCACCTTGCTTTATCAGAGACAAGGAAGAGAATTATATTTATCTTATACTTCCTGTTAACTTCACAGCTTAACAAGAGAAAGGAAAGTTATGGAAGAAATAATTTTAAGAGATGATTTCATCAAACTTGGACAGGCAATTAAAGCTGCCGGATTAGTTGAATCAGGTGTTGAAGCCAAGATTGTTATTCAGGATGGTGAAGTTAAGGTTAATGGCGTTGTTGAAACACAGCGTGGAAAAAAACTTTTTGGCGGAGAAGTTGTAGAATACAACGGCTCCAGTATTCTTATTAAAAAATAGGTGTTAATGTGATAGTCGAATCTGTTGAGTTAAAGGATTACAGAAATTATGAATTTCTGGATATGAATTTCAATGAGCATGTAAACATAATATATGGTGACAATGCCCAGGGAAAGACTAACATATTAGAATCAATATATATGTGTTCAACTTCTAAGTCACATCGTGGAAGTAAAGACAGAGAAATAGTCAGATTTGGAGAAGATGAATCGCATATTAAATTGAATGTTTTAAAGCATGGTATGAAATACCGCATAGACATGCACCTTAAGAAGAATAAAACCAAGGGTATAGCAGTTAATGGAATTCCTATAAAAAAAGCTGTTGAACTTTTTGGAATTATTAATATTGTTTTCTTTTCTCCGGAGGATCTTAATATTATAAAAAACGGTCCTTCAGAGAGAAGAAGATTTATGGATATGGAACTTAGCCAGCTTGACAAGATATATCTTAGTAACCTTGTTAATTATAACAAAGTACTTAATCAGAGAAACAAGCTTCTCAAAGATATAGCATTTTCACCATCAGAACAGCTGATGCAGACTCTTGATATATGGGACATGCAGCTTGTTAAGTATGGAAGCCTTATTATTAAAGGCAGAAAAATTTTCATAGAAAAGATTAACACAATAATCAGTGATATTCATTCCAGACTTACTGGTGGTATTGAGAATATTAAAGTATGTTACGTTCCTGATGTTGATGTGAATTATTTTGAAGAAGAAGTAAGAAATTCAAGACAAAAGGATATTAAATACAAGGTTACAGGCAAAGGTCCTCATAAGGATGATCTTATATTTTTAATAAATGACAATGATGTGAGAAAATATGGTTCACAGGGACAACAAAGAACAGCTGCACTTTCACTTAAGTTATCTGAGATTGAACTTGTGAAACTTGTAATTAAAGATACTCCGGTACTTCTTCTTGATGATGTTTTGTCTGAGTTAGACAGTAACAGACAGAATTTTCTGATAAACAGCATTGGAGATATACAAACGATTGTTACATGCACCGGACTTGAAGAATTTATTAATAACAGAATGAATATCAACAAAATATTTAAAGTAACAGATGGTCATGTAGTTAATGAGAATTAATTACATTTTGCTTTGTAAAACAAGGAGGAATTAAAGTGGCAGATCAGAATGCAGAGAAGAATTATGGTGGAGACCAGATTCAGGTACTCGAAGGTCTTGAAGCTGTAAGAAAAAGACCTGGTATGTATATTGGAAGTACATCAGGAAGAGGACTTCATCATCTTGTGTATGAGATAGTTGATAATGCAATTGACGAAGCTTTAGCAGGTTTTTGTACACATATTGAGGTTATGATTAATAAAGATAACTCTATCACTGTAATTGATAATGGTAGAGGTGTACCTGTTGATATTAATCATAAGACAGGAAGACCTGCCATTGAAGTTGTATATACCGTTCTTCATGCCGGGGGTAAATTCGGTGGTGGAGGATATAAGGTGTCAGGAGGACTTCACGGTGTTGGTGCATCAGTAGTTAATGCTTTGTCTGAATGGCTTGAAGTTCAGGTAAAGAGAAATGGACACATTTATCAGCAGAGATACGAAAGAGGAAAGATATGTTATGACCTTAAGATAGTAGGTGACTGCGATATTGAGGATACAGGAACTCAGGTTACTTTTCTTCCTGATTCAGAGATTTTTCAGGAAACAACTGTATTTGAATTTGATATTCTTATGCACAGATTAAGAGAAATGGCATTTCTTACTAAGGGAATCAAGATTACTCTTACAGATTTAAGAGAAGGTCTTGAGCAGCAGAAAGTATTCCATTATGAGGGTGGTATCAAGGAATTTGTTCAGTATCTTAATAAGAGTAAAGAACCTTTATACAGCCAGATTATTTATTGTGAAGGTGTGAAAGACAATGTTCAGGTTGAAGTAGCATTCCAGCATAATGATGGATACAATGAGGTTGTCGATTCATTTGTTAATAATATTAAGACACCTGAAGGTGGTACACATCTGACTGGTTTCAGAAATTCACTGACTAAGACTTTTAATGATTATGCAAGAAAGAATAAGATTCTTAAGGATAGTGATCAGGGACTTTCAGGTGATGATATAAGAGAAGGTCTTACAGCAATCGTATCTGTTAAGATTGAAGATCCACAGTTTGAAGGACAGACTAAGCAGAAGCTTGGTAATACAGTTGCAAGGGGAGCAGTTGACAGTATAGTAAGTGAACAGCTTACTTACTTCCTTGAGCAGAATCCTGCAGTTGCAAAATCTATATGTGAAAAATCGTTGCTTGCACAGCGAGCGAGAGAAGCTGCAAGAAAAGCAAGAGACTTAACAAGAAGAAAGACTGCACTTGAGAGCACTTCACTTCCTGGCAAGTTAGCTGATTGTTCAGATAAAGATCCTAAGAATTGTGAGATATATATTGTTGAGGGAGATTCAGCCGGTGGTTCTGCAAAGACTGCAAGAAGCCGTGCTACACAGGCAATCCTTCCACTTCGTGGTAAGATTCTTAACGTTGAGAAAGCAAGACTTGACAGAATACTTGGAAATGCAGAGATTAAAGCGATGATTACTGCATTTGGTACAGGTATTCATGAAGATTTTGATATAAGCAAACTTCGTTATCACAAGATTATTATTATGACAGATGCCGATGTAGATGGTGCACATATTGCAACACTTCTTCTCACATTCCTGTACAGATTCATGCCTGATCTGATAAGAGAAGGCCATGTATATCTTGCACAGCCACCACTTTATAAAGTTGAGAAGAATAAAAAAGTGTGGTATGCCTATAATGATGATGAGCTTAATGCAATCATGACTGAGATTGGAAGAGACCAGAATAATAAAGTCCAGCGTTATAAGGGACTTGGTGAGATGGACGCAGAGCAGTTATGGGAAACAACAATGGACCCACACAAGAGAGTATTATTAAGAGTTAATATGAATGAAGATGATGATTCAGAACTTGATGTAACATTCTCAACACTTATGGGTGACAAGGTAGAGCCAAGAAGAGATTTCATAGAAGCAAATGCTAAGTTTGTAAAGAATTTGGATATTTAACAAGCAGCGCATAAGACAATATCGGAATATTATGTGCGTGCTTGCACGCTAAATAATATTGTGATGTTGTCTTGCATGGTGCGACTAGCACCATTCGTAAAATCGTCAGATTTTACGAATGCGCGTGATTAGGATTTACGCATGGCGTATTCCAGATTTATACATTGCGTTAATTAATAACTTCACGGAAAGGAATTATAATAATGGATGAACATATCTTTGATAAAGTTCAAGAAGTCGATATGCAGAAAACCATGGAAAACTATTATATAGATTATGCCATGAGTGTTATCGCTTCCAGAGCACTTCCGGATGTAAGAGATGGTCTTAAGCCGGTACAGAGAAGAATTCTATATTCAATGATAGAACTTAACAACGGTCCTGATAAGCCACATAGAAAATGTGCCCGTATCGTTGGTGATACAATGGGTAAATATCACCCACATGGTGATTCATCAATTTATGAGGCATTAGTAAAGCTGGCTCAGGATTTCAATACAAGATATCCACTTGTTGACGGACATGGTAACTTTGGTTCAGTCGATGGTGATGGTGCAGCCGCTATGCGATATACAGAGGCTAGACTCAGTAAGATATCTATGGAGATGACAAGAGATCTTAACAAAGATACTGTAGATTTCATACCTAACTTTGATGAAACAGAAAAAGAACCTACAGTACTTCCATCAAGATATCCTAACCTGTTATGTAATGGTACATCAGGTATTGCCGTAGGTATGGCTACTAATATTCCACCTCATAACTTAAGAGAAGTTATAGGTGCTGTTGTAAAGATGATTGACAATAAAGTGGAAGAAGACAGAGACACAACAATTGAGGAAATTCTTGATATAGTTAAAGGTCCTGATTTCCCTACAGGTGGAACAATCATTGGCAAGTTGGGAATTGAAGAGGCTTACCGTACAGGAAGAGCCAAGATAAAGGTAAGAGCTGTAACTAATATTGAACCGATGAATAATGGTAAGAACAGAATTGTAGTTACAGAACTTCCATACATGGTTAATAAAGCAAAGCTTATCGAGAAAATAGCAGAGCTTGTAAGAGATAAGAAGATTGATGGAATCACTGATTTAAGAGATGAATCTGACAGAGAAGGTATGAGAATTGCCATTGAGTTAAGAAGAGATGTCAATCCTAACATAATACTTAACCAGTTATACAAACACACACAGTTACAGGATACATTTGGTGTAATCATGCTTGCATTAGTAGATAACCAGCCAAAGGTACTTAACCTGTATGACATGTTAAAGTATTACCTTCTTCATCAGGAAGAAGTTGTTACCAGAAGAACAAAGTTTGATCTTAATAAGGCAGAAGAAAGAGCCCACATTTTAGAGGGCTTAATGATTGCTTTAGATAATATCGACAGAGTTATATCAATAATCAGAGGTTCTGCAAATGTACAGATTGCCAAGGAAAGCTTAATTGCTGAATTTGCACTTTCAGAAGCACAGGCACAGGCTATCGTAGATATGCGTCTGAGAGCTCTGACAGGTCTGGAAAGAAGCAAGCTTGAAGCTGAGTTGAAGGAACTTCATGAAAAGATTAAAGAATACAAGGCAATTCTTGCAGATAAGAAGTTGCTTCTTGGAGTTATCAAGACTGAAATTTCAGAGATAGCAGACAAGTATGGTGATGACAGAAGAACTTCTATCGGATATGATGAATACGATATTTCAATGGAAGACCTTATTCCAGATGAACCATGTGTTATTGCAAGAACTAACTTGGGTTATGTAAAGAGAATGACACCTGATAACTTTAAGAGCCAGCATCGTGGTGGTAAGGGAATAAAGGGAATGCAGACAATTGATGATGATTATATCAAAGATTTATTCATGACAACATCACATCATGTACTTACATTTTTTACTAACACAGGACGAGCTTATAAGTTAAAGGCTTATGAAATTCCTGAAGCATCAAGAACTTCAAGAGGAACTGCAATAATTAATCTTTTACAGTTAGCACCGGGTGAGACAATCACAGCAGTAGTTCCTGTTAAAATTGATACACTTCAGGATACAGATTACCTGTTTATGGCAACTAAGAAGGGTATAGTTAAAAAGACACCTGTTAAAGATTTTGCCAATATAAGAAAGACAGGAATCCAGGCAATTAACTTAAGAGAAGATGATGAACTTATAGAAGTTAAACTTACAGATGATCAGGCAGAGATTCTTATGGTAACAATGCTTGGACAGTGTATAAGATTTAAGGAAACAGATGTAAGACCTACGGGACGTTCAGCAATGGGTGTTATAGGTATGAGTCTTATGGATGAGGATGAAGTTGTTGGTGTTCAGGTAAGTACCCAGGGAGATACTATGCTTATAGTTTCTGAAAATGGTATGGGTAAGAGAACAGACATTGACGAGTATACAGTTCAGCATCGTGGTGGTAAAGGTGTCAAATGTTACAAGATAACAGAAAAGACAGGTAATGTCGTAGGAGCTAAGGCTGTAGATGATTCAAGAGAAGTAATGCTTATTACAACAGAAGGAATTATAATCAGACTTCAGTGTTCAGATATATCTAATCTTGGAAGAATAACATCAGGCGTTAAACTTATTAACCTTGATGAAGGAATTAAAGTAGCAACAATTGCCAAAGTAAGGAAGCAGCCTGCTGATGAAGATGGTAAGGATGCAGAGGGCTTTGAAGAAGACACAGATAAAACAGTAGAATCTGAAGATTAATCTTAAGGAAACTGCCACATTTATATATGTGGCGGTTTCCTTTTTAGCAGGAGACAATATGGCTTTAATTAATATTAATTATGAATCAAAAACACTTGGTATGCCCGTTATGATTAATGCAATTATTCCTCAGGGAAGAGGCAGTTATAAGACTTTATATCTTCTTCATGGAATGGGAGGAGATTATACAACATGGATTACGAAATCCAGAGTGGCAGATTATGTAGATAATACTGATATAGCGGTCATAATGATTTCAGGCGATAACAAATGTTATGTAGATAATGTACATGGAAGAAAATATTTTACATTTTTAACAGAAGAACTTATAGAAACCTGTACTAACTGGTTTGGGTTATCATGTGACAGAAAAGATCGTTACATAGCAGGAATGTCAATGGGTGGATATGGAGCAGTACATGCTGCACTTATTAAGCCTGATGTATATGGCAAAGTGTTCTCATATTCAGGACTGCTTGATATAGAGAAAAGATTTGACAATCCACAGGGAATAAATACATATCAGATATTTGAGGACAGAGAAAAATTATCAGATAACCGATTTGATATAATGAACTGTTTAAAAGAGGATAATTTCAAGACAAATGTGGAAAATTATCCGGAATTTTACATAAGATGTGGATTATATGATCAGATACTTACAATGAGCAGACAATGGAATAAATATGCATCAGATGCAGGACTTAAAGTGAATTATTATGAAACTGCCGGCAGTCATGATTTTATTTTCTGGGATAAATGCATACATGAGACAGTTAATATAATAAAAGGCTAGTCGTACAGGATGGAGGATATATATGGCAACAGTAATGAATGTTAATCACTTTTCTATATATCTTAAGCGTAATATGGAATGCACAGTTATTCTGCCATCAGATATAAAAAATGATGAGAAGCTTCCTGTATTATGGTTATATCATGGAGGCAGTGGTGATAATACCGCATGGCTGTATCATTCACCAATAACAGAATATGTTGATGATGGCAGGTTTGCAGCAGTACTTCCAAATGTGCAGAATTCATGCTTTGTTAATATGAATATTGGAGATAAGTATGAGTCATACGTTGGAAAAGAATTATTCAATATAATTATGAATATGTTTCCATGTTTTTCTGATAAAAGAGAGAATAATTACGTATCAGGATTTTCTAATGGTGGATACGGATGTCTTCATATTGCACTCAGATATCCTGAAAAATATGGAACTGTAGGAGCATTTTCAGCAGGTGACAAAGCTGATTCAGAATTTCTTAATGATGGAAGTGAAAAGTCAATAAGAAGAATAGAGCTTTATGGTGATGGAGACCTGCATAAAACAGAATATGGAATCACATATCAGGCAGACAGATTAATAGAGCAGAAAAGTGTAAAACCTGAAATATATCATGCCTGCGGAGAACTTGATCCATGGATAGACATGAATCATATATTGAGAGATTATTTCATGAGCCATATTGAATACAATTATGTATACGATGAAATTGAACAAATCGGACATGAATGGAAATTCTGGCGTGAAGAATTAAAAAGGTTTTTAGTATTTACTGGATTAATTAATAATTAAAATACAAGAAGGGAATTGGGAATGAGAGAGGTTAATGTATCAATAATAACAGACAACATTAAAGAAATGTGCATAGAGGCAAATCATTTTCTCACAGATGATATGAAGAATGTTTTTGAAAAAGCAGTAAAAAACGAAGAGTCTGCGCTTGGAAAGCAGGTTCTTGGACAGCTTGAAGAAAACTTAAAGATTGCAGGAGAGGATATGATACCTATATGCCAGGATACAGGAATGGCAGTAGTATTCATTAATGTTGGTCAGGATGTCCATCTTATAGGCGGAGATATCACAGATGCAATTAATGAGGGTGTAAGAAGAGGATATGTTGATGGATATTTAAGAAAGTCGGTTGTAAAAGATCCTATCTACAGAGAGAATACCAAAGATAACACTCCGGCAGTAATACATTTTAACATAGTTCCAGGAGACAAGGTCGACATAACAGTTGCACCTAAGGGATTCGGAAGCGAGAACATGAGCAGAGTATTCATGTTAAAGCCGGCAGATGGAATAGAAGGTGTAAAGGAAGCAATACTTACAGCAGTAAAGGATGCAGGTCCTAACGCCTGTCCTCCGATGGTAGTTGGTGTAGGAATCGGAGGAACATTTGAAAAATGTGCTTATCTTGCAAAGAAGGCATTAACAAGAGATTTGAATGAAGAATCACCAGTTGAATATGTCCGTGACTTAGAGAAAGAAATGCTTGAGAAAATCAATAAGTTAGGAATAGGCCCTGGTGGACTTGGCGGAACTCAGACAGCACTTGCAATTAATATAGAGACATATCCTACACATATTGCAGGACTTCCGGTTGCAGTAAACATTTGCTGCCATGTAAACAGACATTCACACAGGGTAATATAATCAGGGAGGCTAATCATG
>OLIW01001967.1_pt1 | contig 16489 bp, 9 predicted proteins | sample 1601321 | NCBI WGS metagenome assembly OLIW01 (sample SAMEA2452114, study PRJEB22498) | human gut metagenome
GGTGAGCCATCCAAATTATCTGAAATGATGGCGCTGAATATTTACAACACATTCTATGGCCGTTCAGGATGGGAAGGTGTTGGGCAGGCCAAAGCGGTTATTTTCTTTGTCATCGTTGTGGCTATTGGTCTTATTCAGCTGAGAGCAACACGTTCGAAGGAGGTGCAGCAGTAAATGAAGAACAAAAAGACATTGAGCTGGATCGGTACAATCTTTTTTACCATATTGGGTCTCATTTATATTGCACCGATTATTATTGTATTACTTAACTCATTTAAGAAGAAATCATTTATCAATCTGGAACCGTTCAAGCTTCCGTCAGCGAAGAATTTCATTGGTCTGGACAACTATACAACTGCGTTGGATCAGTATGGCCTGCTGAAGGCTGTAGGATGGACAGTATTTATTACTGTGGGTTCTGTTATCGTTATTCTGATCTGTACTTCTATGTGCGCATGGGCAATTACCCGAGTGAAGAATAAGTTTACCAATGCATTTTATTTATTATGTGTTTTCTCAATGGTTGTACCATTTCAGATGGTTATGTTTACACTTTCTCTGGTGGCGGACCGGACCAGGCTGAATACTCCGTGGGGAATTATGATTATATATCTGGGATTTGGAGCCGGACTGGCGGTTTTTATGTTCTGCGGTTTTGTGAAGAGCATTCCGCTTGAGATTGAGGAGGCGGCAATGATTGACGGGTGTACGCCGCTCCAGACCTTTTTCCAGGTGGTATTCCCGATTATGAAGCCGACCACGATCACGGTGGCAATTCTGCAGGCAATGTGGATCTGGAACGACTATCTGCTGCCTTATCTGGTGATCGGCCTGAGTACTAATTACAAGACCATACCGGTTGTAGTACAATACCTGGTAGGTTCTTACGGTGCAAAGGATCTGGGTGCCATGATGGCACTGCTGGTACTGTCCGTGATTCCTATTATCGTCTTCTATCTGACCTGTCAGAAGTACATTATCGAGGGCGTGGTAGCCGGTGCAGTTAAGGGCTAAAAAATAGAAAGATAGGGTTATTAATATGAGAAAAAGCGGAATATTACTGCCGGTGAGCAGCCTGCCGTCCCGCTACGGAATCGGCTGCTTTTCCAAGGAAGCATATAAATTTATTGACAGATTAAAAGAAGCCGGTCAGGCCTACTGGCAGATTCTGCCATTAGGACCCACCAGCTATGGAGATTCTCCGTACCAGTCTTTTTCCACTTTTGCGGGTAATCCCTACTTTATTGATCCCGAGGATCTGGTGGCGAGAGGCTATGTGACCACAGAGCAGTGCAATACCTATGACTTCGGCACGGATATCCATTCCGTGGATTACGGCAAAATCTATAAGAGCCGTTTCCGCCTGTTGAAGGAAGCGTTTGATAACAGTCATATTGAAGAAGATGCGAGATTTCAGGAGTTTGTACAGAAGAATGCATACTGGCTGGAGGATTATGCACTTTATATGGCCATCAAGGATGGTTTCCGCGGCATCTGCTGGGCAGCCTGGGAAGAGGATATCAAGCTAAGAACCCCGGCTGCCATGGACAAATATCGCAGAAAATATGCGAAAGAGATTATGTTTTACCAGTTCCAGCAGTATCTGTTCCAGGTACAGTGGGAGAAACTAAAGACCTATGCCAACGATAACGGCATCAAGATTATTGGGGATATTCCCATTTATGTGGCATTTGACAGCTCAGATGCCTGGGCGAATCCGGAGCTGTTCCAGTTCGATGAGAATTGTGAGCCGGTAGCAGTGGCGGGATGCCCTCCCGATGCGTTTTCCGTCACCGGACAGCTGTGGGGCAATCCTCTGTATAACTGGGAACATCACAAGGAGACCGGTTATGCCTGGTGGATGCAGCGGCTGGCAGCCTGCTTTGAACGCTATGATGTGGTACGTATCGATCATTTTCGTGGATTCGATGCTTATTATGCGATTCCCTATGGGGAACCCACTGCGGAGCACGGCCACTGGGAACATGGCCCGGGATATGATATTTTCCGTTCCATGAAGGAAAAATTGGGAGAAAAAGAAGTTATTGCAGAAGATCTTGGCTTTTTAACACCATCTGTGATAGAATTAGTGAAGAAATCCGGTTATCCAGGTATGAAAATTTTGCAGTTTGCATTTGATTCCCGTGAGGAAAGTGATTATCTGCCGCATAATTATACACATAATTGCGTGGTATATACGGGAACTCATGATAATGATACTGTGATGGGGTGGTATGGCACCTTGAAGGGAGCTGACAAAAAGCTCTGTGACGACTATCTGCGTCTGAAAAATGCGGACGGAGAGCCGATTCCCAGAGAGCAGCTTCCCTGGGAATTTGTGCGTGCCGCAATGTCCAGCGTAGCGGATCTGGCGATCATTCCCATGCAGGATTATCTTGGACTGGGATCGGAGGCCCGCATCAACATTCCTTCCACACTGGGCATCAACTGGAAGTGGAGAATGGGGAACGGAGATTTTACAAAGGAGCTTGCAGGACGGATCCGCAGTATGACGAAGCTGTACGGCAGATAGGTCCGTAGGCTTGGAAAGGTTTGTGCTCCATGGAGGAAATCACGATCAAAGACATCGCAAGAATCTGCGGTGTCGGTGTCAGCACGGTATCCCGTGCCATAAATAACCACCCGGACATCAATCCTGAGACCAAGGAAATGATCATGCGGGTGATCAAAGAGAATAACTACGTACCAAACAACAGTGCCAGAAACCTGAAACGTCAGGATGCCAAGGCAATTGCAGTACTGGTCAAAGGTATTAACAACTCTTTCTTCAGCCAGATGATCAAGGTATTGGAAGAAGAGATCAAGGAAAAATCTTACGCCATGGTATTGCAGCATGTAGACTATGACGAGGACGAAGTGGAAGTGGCACTGAAGCTGGTCAAGGAAAAAAGACTTCGCGGCATTATCTTCCTCGGCGGTTATCTGGTGCACAGTGAGGAAAAGCTGGCACAGCTTCATGTGCCGTTTATCTTAAGTACCACGGGAATGCTGCCCAAGGGCTTCAGCCGCAACACCTATTCCTCCGTAGCGGTGGATGATACCAAGGAAAGCTACAAGATGGTGGACTATCTGTGCAAGAACGGACATAAGGATATTGCAATCCTCTGTGCCCGCAAGACCGATGCATCTATCGGTAAGCTGCGTCTGGAAGGCTATAAAAAGGCGTTGAAGGATAACGGAATAGAAGTAAGAGAAGAACTGATCCTGCCTATGAGGAGTGATTTGGAAGATTACTCCCTGGAGAATGGCTATATGGTGACGAAAGAATTCCTCGAGAAGCAGATTCCGTGCACGGCGATCTTCGCAATCTCCGATATGCTGGCAATCGGTGCCGGGAAAGCCTTGTCTGATGCCGGATATAAGGTACCGGAAGATATTTCCCTGACAGGCTTTGATGGTGTGGAAATCGGGAAATATGTTATCCCGTCCTTGACGACTTTAAAGCAGCCGGTGGACAGCATGGCGCGAGAGACGGCCCGGATCCTGTTCGACATCATCGGGAAAAAGGCGAAGCACCAGCACTGCGTGTTCGACGGAGAACTGGTGGTGCGGGATTCCACTATGCCGAGGACTTAAACTATGCAGATACATGGTTTTAACAAGACAACTTTATTAGATTATCCGGAACATATTGCAGCCACTGTTTTTACAGGGGGCTGCAATTTTCGCTGTCCGTTTTGTCACAACGGGGAACTGGTGCTGGATCCCGGCTGCCAGCCGCTCATTCCGGAGGAAGAAGTACTCTCTTACCTGAAAAAAAGGCAGGGGATTCTCCAGGGGGTCTGCGTCACCGGCGGAGAGCCGACTCTGCAAAAGGATCTGAAGGATTTTTTACGCAAGATCAAGGAACTCGGATATCCGATCAAGCTGGATACCAATGGCTATATGCCGGGAGTATTGTGGGATCTGATGCAGGAGCATCTGATTGATTATGTGGCGATGGATATTAAGGCTTCCAGGGATAATTATGCTCGGGCGGCGGGACTGCCGCATATAGATATCTCCCGCATCGAGGAGAGTATCGGCATCCTGAAAAGCAGTGGCATCCCCTATGAATTCCGCACTACCGTGGTAAAGGGAATTCATACCGTGGCGGAATTTGAGAAAATCGGTAAATGGATCGCCGGATGCCCTGCGTATTATCTTCAGAATTACGAAGAGAATGAAAACTGCCTGTACCGGATGATACAGACAGCGGAATGTGACGATGTGAAACCGGGCGGTGTAGATCCGTTCGGCGCATTTTCCAAAGAGGAACTGGAACAGATGGAGGAACTGGCCCGGAAATATGTGGGGAAAGTTGTGCTGCGGGGCGTGGAATAGACGCTGCGTCCCGCAGTTACATAAGCTGTTGTATTTTTACAAACTCATCAAAGCGAGGTAAGGCCAGTGTGACTTTCCCGTATTCTTTGGAAATAATGACACCTTTTCTCTTTAAACGCTCACGATAGACAGAGAAAAGTTCAGATTTCATATCTAATCGCTCACGGAGAGCTTTTACCTGAGTCTCTCCGCTGAGAGACATTTCAGTTACGATTTTTTTATCCAGATCGGATAATTCCGACCATATTTTACTGTATACATATTCATCCAGATATTGGTCATATTCCGGCAAAATCTGTTCCAAAGTCTTTTTATCGCGATTTTCCCAGTAGAGATAACCAAGTACCTGAAAGGCAAAAGGATAGCCTTTGGTCAGTGAAGCCAGTTCTCCGGCAGCATCTATATCCAGAGAAAAGATATCCATATATTGTTTGCGGATAGCGGTATAATTGAGTGGCTCCAGGATTAATTTGGGTGCACGGTATAAAAAGGTCAGTACTTTATCATTTTGAAGATTATAAATATTTTCATATAATCCCGTCATCAGTAAAAAGATGGGATAGTCGTTTCGTAAAAAAATCTGAAAGGAGCTTGCAAAGATTCGGATATATTCGGAATTCGTCACTTCATCAACGCTGATCAGCAACCTTTTTTCACTTTTCTGGATATATTTCAACATGAGTTCCAGAGCGTTTTCGATATCCGTGACCGGAGCAGCGTTTTCAATGGATACTCCCAGACCAAAAGCAGAAAAGTCAAGTTTTGCATTAATGAACAGCGTGTGTAATTCGGGAATGCTGTAGATTTTTGCGGCAAGACTTTGCAGTAAATCTCTGGTAGGATTCAGTTCAACAACGATCCAGTCTTCTCTTTTTCGTAATTCCGAAGCAATATTTGTCATCATTACAGTCTTGCCAGAGCCACGGACACCGGTGATCATGTAGATCTGATTGGATGGAATCTCGGCACAAAAGCTTTCCAGAATTTGGTTTGTTTCCGTGAGACGGGAGATATATTGCAACGGTTTTTTTCCAAAAGATAACGTAAACGGATTGGTACTCATAATGAAAACCTCCTTTTCTTATATTAGTTTATATAACTTTTAAAATCTTATATAACTTTATATAAGTGTATATAACTTTGTAATTATTATATAAGTTTATATAACTTTTGGCAAGAGATATTGCGGCTATGTGAAATGAATGCAGAAGGAAAATGTAAACACTTACTATTCCTAAATAGACATTTCATGAGAAAATGTGCATATTTTATAAAAAATAAATGTTGCGCAAAAATAATAGCTAAAATTTGCTCAAAAAATATATGAATAACTTCCAAAAATATTCAAAATACACAAAAACAGTTTACTAATGTGAAGCGATAGTGCTAATATACAGTACATAGTGTTGTAAGAGCTTACAAATGTAATCGTTTATAACACATGCTAAGTGGAGGTATGGGAATGTTAGGCAGGAGAGGAAGAAAAGAGAGAAAACGACTGATGGCATTGCTTCTTGCGGGAGCCATGGTGCTGTCGGGAATGGGAATCAGCCCCATCTCTGTACAGGCAGAGGAAACGGAACCTGTGGTAGAACAGGTAAGTGAGACGGTTTCTGACGGAAATGCGGAAAGAGCCAGAGAAGTGTTGGGAGAGGAAGAAGGTATTGCGGCAGCTTCGACAACACAGGATGCGAATGCAGCAATGGCTGCTGCGCAGAGTGGAACGGAAAAAGACCTGTATGAATTGGATCTGAGCAAGGGTCTGACAGCAGGAACAACGTATGATGGCGGAATTTCTGTACTTGAAACTATGAGTTTTAAATCTGGTTCAGCTAGTTTAGATGGGGTAAAGTATACAGGATGTGTACAGGGAGATAATTCGCCTAACCCGAACAAAGGAAAAATTCCTACCAGTGGTGCTGCAGTAAGACTGGAGGCGGAAAAAGATGGCAGAATCAAAGTTGTATTTAAAGCAAAAGGCAAAGATATTTATTTTTTGCAGGATGTAGATGGCAAGCCCCAAGGGATTGAGACCTTTAAGGCGGGAGCAGACCTGATTGCCAAAACTTATGAGGTGGAAAAAGGGGGCACTTATTATTTATATGCAAGTGGTAGTAAGATTATGATCTATGCTCTGACCGTAGATTACAGATCTTCCGTAAGCTGGGATGACATAGCAGCTCCCGTTCTGGGAACACCTTTTGTCAAGGACGGAACCATCACCGTTCCGTACACTGCACAGATCGGTGGAATCTATGCAAAATCTTTGGAAGTGACGATGTATGATGCTGATGGTAATGCGGTGGAGACAAAATCCGTTACTGCACAGGGAACCTCTGGAAATGCAGAGTTCCAGCCTACAGCGTCCGGCACTTACAGCTTTGAAGCAAAACTGATAGGAGAAGGCGAGAATACAAAAGCAAGTAATAAGACAACATCAATAGAATTTGTATTACCTATGGCAACGCCGAAGGGCTTAAATGCTGAGAATAAGGGACACGGCAATGTGAAACTGACCTGGCAGGCAGTTGCCGAAGCAGAGAGCTACAAGGTATCTGTGGACGGCACGGTTGTTGAAGAAGGAGTGACTGCATTGGCTCAGACGATCAAAGGATTGACGGTAGGTCAGGAATATACATTTCAGGTAGCTGCAGTCAGAGGAGAAAATGTATCCACTCCGGCGGAAGTAAAACTGACAATCACTGAAGATGCAGTGAAGACCTGGAATTTTGCAGCATTTGGTCAGGGCGTTGACAACAAAACAGCGAATAACGGTTATAGTGGAAGCCTGGATACAGGTGATTTGAAGATCTGGGAGAAGAACAGCAAAGGAAAGCTGGTAGCAGCTTCAACGGATGGTCTGGCATTCTACTACACCACGATTGATCCGGCAACAGAGAACTTTACGTTATCTGCAGATATTACGGTGGACGAATGGACATACACCAACGGACAGGAAGGCTTTGGCCTTATGGCAGCTGACCGTGTGGGTGAGAATGGAGATTCCGGTATTTTCTGGAACAATTCCTATATGCTGAGTGCTACAAAGGTGGAATATCTCTGGGATGCCACAGAAGGCAAGGTATCTGATGCCGGAGACAAATACACCATGAAACTTGGTATCGGTTCCCAGGAAAAAATAGGTGTAACACCGGAAAATATGAACGACAGTCCTACAGATCAGGGCTTCCGGTCTACCATGACTACTCTGGAGACCAGTGCTGCAAACAGCGGAAACGGCGCGGGAACTTATAACATAGTAGGCAAATATACCAATTCTGCAGAAGCTGTGAAGGATATTACGGATCTGAACGTGCAGACCACTTTCCACATGACTTTGCAGAGAAACAATACCGGTTATTTCCTGAGCTATACCAATGTGGAAACCGGTGAGACCGTAACCAATAAATACTATCACGGCAAAGACGGAGACGAACTGACCAGATTGGATGCAGAGAACATCTATGTAGGTTTCTTCGCTTCCAGAACTGCAACCATCAGCGTTGCCAATGCAGTGCTGACAACAATCGATCCGGCCAAAGATGCTCCGGCAGAATCCAGACCGGTCACTTATGTAATACCGAATTATACGATTGATTCTGCTTCTGTAGCCAACAGTGCGGATTACGAACTGGTATATTACGGCAATGCGGACGGAACATTGAAAATTACCAACAGTGACAATGAAACCGTATTGTCAGATGCGGGTGTAAAGGCAAATACCAAGGTATATACCCATACGACACTGAAAAGCGGAAGCAACGTTTTCCATGTAGAGTTTACCCCGAATGCGGATTACAGACCTTCAGAGTATTCTCTGTTGAGTAGCTATGATACAGTAACATTTGACTTTACAGTAAATTATAATGTAAAGGGTAGAACGGTTATTTATGCTGCTCCTGAGGGAAGAAGTACGGGAAGCGGTACCAACAGTGATCCTGTGGATATTTATACCGCAGTGAAGAGCGTGGCTCCGGGCCAGATGATCGTGTTGAAGGGCGGTACTTATGCACTGGATAAGACGGTGACGATAGACAGAGGTGTCAGTGGAACTACAGATGCCAGAATCTATATGATTGCCGATCCGGACAGCACTTCTCGTCCGGTACTGAATTTCCAGAGAAAATGTGCAGGTATGATCCTGGCAGGTGATTACTGGTATTTCCAGGGATTTGATGTAACAGGTTCTGCTAATTCCCTCAAGGGTATTCAGGTATCCGGCAGTCACAATACACTGGATGATATTATGGCATATAGAAACGGCAATACTGGTATTCAGATCAGCCGTTACAAGAGCACAGACGGAAGAAGCGACTGGCCTTCCTATAACCTGATCCTGAACTGTACTTCATATCTGAACGCAGATGCGGGATATGAGGATGCAGACGGATTTGCAGCTAAGCTGACGATTGGTGAGGGTAATGTATTTGATGGATGTATTGCAGCATACAATGCCGATGACGGTTGGGATCTGTTCGCCAAGGTAGAGACCGGAGCTATCGGTCAGGTGGTCATTCAGAACTGCGTGGCATTCAAGAACGGTTATGTACTGGATGAGAACGGACAGGAAGTAGATGCCGGTAACGGTAACGGCTTCAAGATGGGTGGTTCCAGCATCAGCGGACATCATATTTTGCGCAACAGTGTATCATTCGGCAATAAGGCAAAGGGTATTGATTCCAACAGCTGTCCGGATATTGAGGCATATTCTTCTACCAGTTATAACAATGAGTCCTTTAACGTGGCATTCTATACAAATGACGCAAAGAATACTGCATTTATAGCAAAAGGAATCCTGTCCTTTAAGGATAGCAGCAATGCAGCAGGGCAGACGGTTGCAGAACAGTTCAAACCGAAAGGAACTCAGGAGACCAGTGCCTACGAAAATGCAATGAACTATTATTGGAGAGGCGAAAACTCTACCAACAGTGAAGGAATAGCAGCTACAGCAGAATGGTTCCAGAACATGGATATGAACAGTGCAATCCACGGAGGCATTCGCAGAAATACGGACGGTACCATCAATATGAACGGTTTCCTGGCAGTGACTTCCGCAGTACCGGAAGGTGTTGGAGCCAGAATGACCGGAACCCATTCTGCTGTATTTACGGTAGCGGCAGATGTGGTGAACAACGATGATGACGATGACGATGATGATGACAACAGCGGTTCCTCTGCAGCACCTGCAGTAGACTGGACGGATGTAAGCAACTCTGTACAGGATAAGGTGGCAGAGATGATGAAAAATCCTGCTATTGCAAGTGTCAACATGAACTTTGTATGCAGCGGTGAAGTCAAGGTGCCTCAGAATGTACTGAATACCATTAAAGGTACGAAGCTGACGGTGGCATTCCACAGCGGAAACGGTGTGGCACTGAGCATCAGTGGACAGGATCTGAAGAATAAAGATCTGTCAAAGATTCAGAATATTGATCTGACAGTAGACCAGACGAGCAACACAATCCCGGCAAATCTGGTATCCGCAAAGTCCGGAACCGTGAACAGACAGCTGGGTATCAGAGATACCGGCAGCTTCGGAGTGAATGTCAACATTCATGTAAATGTAGGCAAGGACAATTCCGGCAAGAGTGCAAACCTGTATCGCTATAATACAGAGAAGGGACGCCTGGAGTATTGCGGATCCTTTACCGTAACTTCCACCGGACAGTCCATGTTCGCATTGAAGCGCGGCGGCAATTATCTGGTAACTGTTACTGACCGCAGACCTTCCGAGAACATCTGGTATACAGCGGGCGGTTATACGGTAAAGAGTGGTGATACGCTTTCCAGGATCGCTAAGAGAAATCACATGACTCTGGCACAGTTGCTTCGCAGAAATGTACAGATTACAAACCAGAATGTGATCAGAGTTGGTCAGAAACTGAATCTGGACTGATCGTAAAAACTGTAAGAGATAGAGAAAAAGGACAAGACGGGAAACTGAAAAACGAGAAAACGGATGGCTTGGGAGGGCCATCCGTTTTTTGTGTATACGATGAGTCAGACTACTCGATTGGAAATATTTTATTGCACCTGATTGGGGCTCTTCTTTCCACTTCCGAAATCCAGAGCATTCTGCAAGGTAGTCTCTGCAATGGCTTCCAGTGCTTCTTTTGTGAAAAATCCCTGATGGGATGTGATCATGACATTGGGGAAGGACAAAAGCCTTGCGGTGGTAGAATGCTCCAGAATCTCATCGGAACGATCCTCGAAGACGTTTTTCGTCTCTTCTTCATAGACATCCAGACCGACCCCGGCGAACTTGTGCAGGCGGATGCCCTCGATAAGATCCTCGGTCTTGACCAGAGCACCCCGGGAAGTGTTTACCAGAATGACGCCATCCTTCATTTTCTTGATGGTGTCAAGCTGGATCAGGTGGTAGGTGGAATCCATCAGCGGGCAGTGAAGGGAGATCAGATCACTTTGCGCCAGTAATTCGTCTAAGGTCACATAGGTGACGAAATCTTTCAGATCCGGGTTCTCGTAGACATCGTAGGCGATGACTTTCATGCCGAAACCGTTACAGATCCGGCACATAGCTGCACCGATCCGGCCGGTTCCGATGATTCCGGCAATCTTACCATAGAAATTGAAGCCCATGAGTCCGGCGAGGCTGAAATCATTTTCCCGGACCTTGTTATAGGCTTTGTATAAGCGGCGGTTGCAGGCCAGAGCCAGAGCCATGGCATGCTCTGCGACAGCTTCCGGAGAATAACCGGGGACACGCATGACACATATGTCATATGCAACTGCCTTTTCCAGATCCACGTTGTTGTATCCTGCGCAACGCAGCAGGACCAGACGGACACCTTTTTCGTGGAGAATTTTTAATGTGGCTTCGCTCACATTGGAGCTGACGAAAGCACAGACGGCATCGAAGCCGTCAGCCAGAGCAGCAGTACGGGGATCCAGATCCGACCGGATGTAATCAATCTGGATGCCGGGATATTTTTTCAGAGTTGCCTCGAAAGATTCTTTATCATAGCTTTTGGTATCATAAAATAATATTTTCATAACAGTCCTCCTCGGGTTGATTTTTATAGTATGTGTATCGTTATTTTTAATCATACCCAGATTTGGCTTTACTATAGCTCAAAATATGGGAATTGTCTATCATATTTAAAAAGTGAAATCGAGAAAAATTATAAAAATGATGCAGATATGATGCAATCGGCAGATATACTGGCATCAGGAGGCAAGGATTATGAAAAAAATATTTTTTGCAGCAGTATTTGCGGGAGCACTGTTAGGTTTTACATCCTGCGGAAACCGGGAGATGGTGACGGATCCGGAGATGGAGACAGTTATAGACAGCATCAAGGCGACACAGAGCGGTCAGACGACGGAAGAGACGACGGCCGGGACTGAGGAGACTTCGGAAGTGCCCACACAGATGGAACCGACAGAAGGCCAGAGTGAAATACAGGGAAGTGAATGGGTGCAGTTTACCACAGAGGATCACGAGGGCAGCAGTGATCCCGAAGACAAGACCAGAAGTTATACCTATTACTATCCAACAGTTACAGTGACGATTCCGGGCAATGAGACGGTGCAGATGAAGATTCAGAAAGAGCTGGATGAATATGTAGACAATTTTGTAGAAGGAATCGAGAACGGGGAGTTTGGTACACTTTATGAGGATATGCCGGTGTATGAGCAGAGCTATGAGGATCTTACTTTCCGTGTGATCCGCGCGGATGATAAGGTGATCAGCCTGTCGTGGGGGCTGGAAGGGTATGATCAGGGGGCTCATGGATGGTATACTTTGTACTATATGAACTATTATACGCAGACCGGAGAGAGAATTACTTTTGACAGTCTGGGGAGCGGATTCCGCGACAAAGCACTGGAACTGGTGACAGCAAAGGCAGCGGAAATGCAGGCAAAGGAGGACTGCTTCTTTAACGATTACGAGAAGAGTATCAAACTGGTGGTGTTGGATGGTACGGAAGATTTGAATGCTATCTATCAGGAAATTTATGGGCCGGACATTGCAGGTACGGATAATGGCCCCGCAGACCCTACATTCTACATTACAGAGGATGGCTTTGTATTTGAATCCGGCCAGTATGTATTACAGTCCTATGCAGTTGGAATTGTTGACTTTGAGATTCCGGCAGTAGATTTCGGGGATGATCTCACAGCAGATATTTTTTAATGGAGTACAGGATGCTGGCGGGTATATTTGCAAAATATAGGACTTTACATGGGCGGGCACCGTGTATATAATAAGAACATCGGGAATGAGGTTCTCCCGGAAGCACAGGCTTCGAACCGCCGGAATTTGAACATACGAATTCGATTTGGCTGATGACTTCTGCAGAATATGCAGGGGACACCAGCCTTTTTTGTTGGAATTCAAAATGTCCTGCTGCGAGAAAACGGAGGAATTTTTATGCTTACATCACTTGGACTGATCTTTTTACTGGGATTACTCATGGCGGCGGTCTGCCAGAGGATTCACCTGCCCCGTATTATCGGAATGCTGCTTACGGGTATTATTCTGGGGCCTTATGTGTTGGATCTGCTGGATGTGTCAATCCTGAATATCTCATCGGAACTGCGGCAGATCGCGCTGATCATCATTTTATTGAAGGCCGGATTATCATTGGATCTGAAGGATCTGAAAAAAGTGGGCCGCTCCGCAGTCATGCTGGCTTGTGTTCCTGCCACTTGCGAACTGTTGGCTTTTGTGATATTTGCGCCCATGATCCTTAACATCAGCAGAGTGGATGCAGCGGTCATGGGAGCAGTTCTGGCAGCCGTGTCACCGGCAGTGGTGGTGCCACGGATGGTGCATCTCATGGAGAACAGCTATGGTACGGAGAAAAGCATTCCGCAGATGATTCTGGCTGGGGCTTCCTGTGATGACATCTATGTCATAGTATTGTTTTCCACTTTTGTTGGAATGGCACAGGGTGGACAGGTCAATGCCCTGGATTTTGTGAATATCCCGGTATCGATCCTGACGGGTGTGTTGTTCGGTGCATTGGTGGGTTGGCTGCTGGGGCAGCTTTTTGAACTGTTGTACCGAAAGGGCAGTTATGTGCGCAACAGCATGAAAGTTATTATCATCATGGGGGTATCTTTCTTATTAATGGCGCTGGAAACGCTGTTAAAGGGAACCGTGGCCTTTTCCGGCCTGTTGGCGGTGGTGAGCATGGCCTGCGCGCTGAAAATACGGGCACCCAGGGAAGTCACCGGCAGACTGTCCGCTAAATTCGGAAAGCTGTGGCTGGCAGCGGAGGTAGTGCTGTTCGTGCTGGTGGGTGCGGCGGTAGATATCCGCTACACCATGGAAGCCGGACCGGCAGCGGTGGGGATGATCCTGCTGGCGCTGCTGTTCCGTTCCGCCGGTGTAGCACTGTGCATGTTGGGAACGGATCTCAATAAGAAGGAGAGGACGTTTTGCGTGATAGCCTATCTGCCGAAGGCCACAGTGCAGGCTGCTATCGGCTCTGTGCCGTTATCGATGGGATTGTCCTGCGGCAAGATCGTTCTGTCCGTGGCTGTGCTGGCCATCCTTATCACAGCCCCGCTGGGAGCACTGGGAATGGATGCCACATACCGGAAGCTGCTTCAGAAAAATGGAGAAAATAATATCATTTGACAGCCACCCGGCACGTGATCGAGTCCCGGAAGGAAGCCGCAAAAACGTCCACAACATCTACACCATAAGAACCGCAGGCACGCTCTCACTCTGGCGCAGAACGTAGCGGTACATAATTGACCCCAATACGGTCAATAAGTACCGACGTCTGCTTACGGCCTGCTTGTCCTTATGGTGTAGATGTTGTAGCGCAAACTACGAATATCCAATGCAAAACCCCGGCAGCTACAACAACTGCCGGGGTTTTAAGGAGGATAGAAATCACTTTAAACTATGTTTATTAGAACTGTTAACCCATGGTAATGACTACATCGTATGCTTCCTTGCCCTTTTCGTAAGGAATAATGTGTCCGTCTACTGCCTTGCCGTCCACGGTCATGGATACGACACCCTTTTCCACGTTCTGCGGGTTTTTCACCTGAATGTGATAGATGCCCTCACGGAACTTACGGGTGATGGAGAAATCACCGAAGCCCTTGGGAATACAAGGATCTACGGACAAGCCCTGATGAGTGGGATATACACCCAGTATATATTGGGAGATATTTACGAAAGTCCATGCAGCAGTACCGGTCAGCCAGCTGTTCTTTGCCTCGCCGTAGAATTTTGCATCCTTACCGGCTACCATCTGGGAATATACATAAGGCTCGGTACGATGGATCTCACTGATATCCTCAATGTATGCGGGACAGGTCTTGCGGTAGATCTCGAAAGCTCTGTCACCTCTGCCCAGAACGGTCTCTGCGATGGATACCCAGGGATTGTTGTGGCAGAAGATACCGGCATTCTCCTTATATCCGGGGGGATAAGAGGATACTTCACCAAGTTCGAGGTGATACTCCGTGTATGCAGGTTGTAAGATCATGACACCATACTTGGTATCCAGTCTCTCTTTTACAGAATTCAATGCCTTTTCGGCAAGTCCTTCCTTCACACCGACACCGGCCAGTACGCAGAAGCCCTGAGGCTCAATGTAGATCTGACCTTCTTCGCATTCTTTGGAACCGACTTTGTTGCTCTGTGCATCATAAGCACGGACAAACCATTCGCCGTCCCAGCCGTCTGCTAGCACTGCTTTGTTCATTGCTTCAACTTCAGCAAGTGCACGGTCAGCTTCAGCCTGATTACCTGTGTAAGCACACAGATCAGCATATTCTTTACCATATTTTACAAACATTCCACCGATAAAAACGGACTCAGCAACCGGACCTTCACTAGGACCAAAGGTCTGGAAAGATTCACCCGGATGCTCAGAGAAGCAGTTTAAGTTGAGGCAGTCATTCCAGTCGGCGCGTCCGATGAGTGGAAGATTATGAGGTCCTTTGTGATTCACAATGTAATCGAAAGATCTCTTTAAATGCTCCATTAACGGAACTGCCTTGGATTCATCATTATCAAACGGTACCATTTCTTCTAAGATAGAAGTATCGCCTGTCTCGCGGATATATGCTGAAGTACCTGCGATCAGCCACAAAGGATCATCGTTAAAGCCGGATCCGATGTCTGCATTACCTTTTTTGGTAAGAGGCTGATACTGATGATAAGCGCTTCCGTCTTCAAACTGCGTAGAAGCAATATCAATGATTCTTTCTCTTGCACGCTCAGGGATCAGATGAACGAAACCGAGCAGATCCTGACAGGAATCACGGAATCCCATACCACGACCGATACCGGACTCGTAGTAAGAAGCGGAACGTGACATGTTAAAGGTAACCATACACTGATACTGGTTCCAGATATTTACCATGCGATCAAGTTTTTCTTCATCAGATCTTACGGTAAATTTAGATAACAGATTTTCCCAATTCTCTTTCAATTCAGCAAGAGCGGCATCTACCTGTGCATCTGTCTGATATTTTGCCAATAATTCATCAGCAGGTTTCTTATTGATAACATTTGGTGCAGTAAACTTCTGGTCTTCCGGATTCTCACAGTAGCCCAGTACGAAGATAAGGCTTTTTGACTCACCCGGCTCCAAAGTAATATTAATCTGATGAGATCCGATCGGATACCATCCGCTGGCAACAGAGTTATGAGATTTGCCCTCGGCAACAACCTGAGGATCCGTAACTCCACGGTAAGCACCTAAAAATTCATCGCGGCTTGTATCAAAGCCGTCTACCGGACAGTTTACTGAATAAACTGCAAAGTGGTTACGACGCTCACGGTACTCTGTTTTGTGATAGATTGTAGAATCAATGACTTCAACTTCACCGATATTTAAGTTACGCTGATAGTTTGTCATATCATCCATGGCATTCCAGAGACAAAACTCAATATATGAAAATACAGAGAATGATTTTTTCTCGTTGCTTTCGTTGGTCAGAGTAAGCTGATTAACCTCACAGTTATCATTGACAGGTACAAAAGCAAGCAAAGATGCCTTTAAACCGTTTTTAACGGAAGTGAAACGGCTGTAACCCATACCGTGACGACATTCATAAGAGTCCAACTCTGCCTTTACAGGCTGCCAGCCAGGGTTCCAAACTGTATTACCATCTTTGATGTAATAATAACGGCCGCCTTCATCGTTCG